>Ga0209344_10001060_pt1 | contig 39192 bp, 35 predicted proteins | sample Cruoilmetagenom6_FD_187293 | JGI IMG/M metagenome (GOLD analysis project Ga0209344, IMG submission 187293) | Oil polluted marine microbial communities from Coal Oil Point, Santa Barbara, California, USA - Santa Barbara Oil Seep Sample 6 (SPAdes)... | ecosystem: Environmental > Aquatic > Marine... | reverse complement strand
GAGCGCAGCGAAAAACCGGCCCAGATGCAGGAACGTCTCTACGCCCACTAAGGTCATGACGACAGGCTCAGGCTGGCCCTCCCCCTCCCAACCGGCCTGTGCCTTCTCCTGACATCAGGTCAGGCGTCACACGCAAGAACCCCGTCCGAAAGGTCGGGGTTCTTGTCGTTCAAGGGAGAGAAGGGGGCGGTGCGCTCAGGCGCCTGGATGTGTGTAGCGGTAGCTGTTGCCGTCGGCATCAAACAGATGCAGCTTGGCTTTCTCCGCGGTGAAGCGGAGCTTGTCGCCGCGTGCCACTTTCTGGTGGCCGGCCATCTTGGCGATGATCGGCTCGCCCTCGGTCAGATCATCGACGTAGATCAGTGTGACTTCGCCAAGCGCTTCGACGATCGAAACTGTTCCTTCAAACAGGAAGTCATCACCCGATGTCGCCATCAGGTCTTCCGGGCGGACACCGAACGAGGCTGTCTTGCCCTGATCCGCGTCGGGTACGGCAATGCCGGTGTCGACGGATTTTCCGCCGGCGAAGGCAAGTGTGGCACTGGCACCGGCATTTTCGATCGTGCCCTCAATGATGTTCATGGCCGGAGACCCGATAAACTGGGCGACGAAGAGGTTTTTCGGGCGGTCATAGAGTTCCATCGGCGGCCCGACCTGCTCAATGTGGCCGGCTGAAAGCACAACAATCCGGTCGGCAAGGGTCATCGCCTCGACCTGATCGTGGGTGACATAGATCATGGTGGTATCGGGCATCGATTCATTGAGCTTGGCGATTTCGATGCGGGTGGCGACGCGCAGGGCAGCGTCGAGGTTGGACAGGGGCTCGTCGAACAGGAACACCTTGGGATCACGGCAGATGGCACGGCCGATGGCGACGCGCTGGCGTTGTCCGCCTGACAGCGCCTTGGGGAGACGGTCGAGATATGGGCCGAGCTGCAGGATTTCGGCGGCCGCGTTGACACGGCGATCGATCTCCTCGGAGGTTTCCTTGGCGATACGCATGCCAAATGCCATGTTGTCGTAGACCGTCATGTGCGGATAGAGCGCATAGGACTGGAACACCATGGCGATGCCGCGCTTTGAGGGCGGCACGTCGTTGACAATCATGCCATCGATTTCCAGTGTGCCCCCACTGATCTCCTCGAGGCCGGCGATCATCCGCAACAATGTTGATTTGCCGCAGCCTGACGGGCCAACGAAGACGATGAACTCGCCCTGGGCGATTTCCAGGTCAACGCCATGGATCACCTCGACAGCGCCATAGGACTTTTTCAGGCCCTCAAGTTTCAAACCGGCCATGTTCTCTCCTCCCTCAACGCCTGAAATGGCCTCACCCCAGCCTGGCGAAAAAAGCATCATACGGTGATATTTCGATGGTGTCGGGGCGCAACAGCCCTGAATATCCGTGCCCGTCCAGCAAATCGAGCTCACCCTCAGGGCGCTCGATGACCTGGATTTCCTCGCTGAGATTGAAGGCGCAGAAGATTGCCTCGTCGCCAAACCTGCGGATCATCGAGAGCACGGCGTCTCCAGTCTCCACAAACTCGAGGGTGCCCTTGATCAGAGCCGGGTGCATGTGACGGAAGGCCAGCAGGCGGCGATAATGATTGAGCATCGAGGCCTGGACATGGTCCTGCGCATCCACCGCCATGTGACGGTGTTCGGGCGGGATCGGGAGCCAGGGCTGACCAATGGTGAAGCCGGCGCTCTGCTCGTGTTCGGACCAGACCATAGGCGTGCGGCAACCATCACGACCCTTGAAATCGGGCCAGAACTGGATGCCGTACGGATCCTGCAGATCCTCGAAGGCGAGATCGGCTTCAGTCAGACCCAGTTCCTCGCCCTGGTAGAGGCAGATCGAGCCGCGCAGCGAGATGATGAGACCCGCAAGCAGCCGCAGATAGCGTTCGCGGTCCTGGACGGTATCGCCCCACCTGGTGGCATGACGGACGACATCATGGTTGGAAAACGCCCAGCAGGCCCAGCCTTCAGGTGCAGCTGCCATGAAATCGGTCATCACGGTGCGGACACGATCAACGGTCACCGGTACGCTGGAGAGGAACTCGAAGGCATAGCACATGTGCATCTTGTCGTTGCCGGAAGTGTAGTCGGCCACGATCTGCAATCCGATCTGTGCATCTCCAACCTCACCCACTGCCGTGGTGCCGGGATACTCGTCGAGAAGAGCGCGGAAGCGTTTGAGAAACTCGATATTTTCCGGACGGTTCTTGTCGTAGACGTGAAGCTGGTGATTGTAGGGATTGACTGCAGGCGCGATGGTATCGTTGCGCAGTTCCTTGGCCAGCGGCGGGTTGTCGCGCAGCTCCTGATCGTGGAAATAGAAGTTGATGGTGTCGAGGCGGAAGCCATCGACGCCGCGATCGAGCCAGAAGCGCACCACATCGAGCAGCGCTTCCTGAACCTCCTCGTTGTGGAAGTTGAGATCCGGCTGCGAGGTGAGGAAATTGTGCAGGTAATACTGCTCGCGCTTGCCGTCCCACTGCCAGCCGGAACCGCCAAAGATCGACAGCCAGTTGTTGGGCGGATTGCCGTCGGGCTTTGGTTCGGCCCAGACATACCAGTCGGCCTTGGGGTTGTCGCGATCCGCCTTGCTTTCAATGAACCAGGGATGCATGTCGGAAGAGTGCGACAGCACCAGGTCGATAATGATGCGGATGCCATGGTCGTGGGCGACGCGGACCAGGTGATCGAAATCACCGAGCGTGCCGAACATCGGGTCAACATTGGTGTAGTCGGAGACGTCGTAGCCGAAATCCTTCATCGGCGAGGTGAAGAAAGGCGAGATCCAGATTGCGTCGACGCCAAGCGAGGCGATATAGCCGATCCGCTCGGCGATGCCGATGAGATCTCCGATGCCGTCGCCCGAGGTGTCCTGATAGGAGCGCGGGTAGACCTGATAGATCACGCCACCGCGCCACCAGTCGGTATCAGGGACCATCTCGGTGCCGGTTTGCAGCCGCTTGCCGGCGAGAGTCATGGTTTTCATAAAGGCCTCGTTATTTGACTGAGCCGGCCAGCAGGCCGCGCACGAGATATTTCTGCATGGCGAAAAAGACCACCAGCGGGACTGCGATCGACACGAAGGCCGATGTTGCGAGGATTTCCCAGTTGCCGCCGCGGGTGCCGAGCAACTCGACGATCTGCTTGGTCATGACCGTGGTCTCGCCGGTGGAATCGATCAGGAAGACCAACGCCACCAGCAAATCATTCCAGGTCCAGAGAAACTGGAAGATGGCAAAGGAGGCGAGTGCGGGAAACGACAACGGCAGGATGATCTTGACAAAGATCTGGAAATCGGTGGCGCCATCAACCCTTGCGTTTTCGATGATGTCGCGCGGCAGGCCGACCATGTAGTTGCGCAGCAGATAGATCGCCAGCGGCAGGCCAAAGCCGGTATGAGCCAGCCAGACGCCGAGATAGCCCTTGCCGATGCCGATCTCGTTGTGCAGCCGCAGAAGCGGGATCAGCGCCAGTTGCAATGGCACCACCAGCAGTCCGACCACGGCCGCAATCAGCAGCGAGCGGCCGGGAAAGCGCATCCAGGCCAGCGCGTAGGCGGCGAAGGCGGCGATGACAATGGGGATGATGGTGGCAGGAATGGTTACCGTGAGCGTGTTGAAGAAGGCTTTGGCCATGCCCTCGCGGTTGCCGGGATCAAACAGCACGAAACGGTAATTCTGCAGTGTGAATTCCGGCGGCGCAGTGGCGGTGGTGAAGACACGCGGAAGGCGGCTGTCGCCAAAGCTTTCGGGTGCTGCAAGGCGGAAGGCGCCATCGGCTGCAACTGTGAGGCTGGCGTCATCGCCGACATCGACCGTTTCACCGGGTTCATAGGCTTCGGGCGCGCGCGAACTGGTGCCCCATTTGCTGATCTCGACCTTGTCATTGTCAAACAGGGTGCCGGTAATGACGAACTGGCCGTCGATCTCGGTCTCGTTGCCGGCGATGCGGATTGCCGGCGCCTGCCGCTCCTGGGTGAACAGCGCCTTCCACCAGCCGGTGTTGGCAATCTGGTCTGCGGTGCGGAACGAGGAGACGAACAGGCCGACCGTCGGGAACAGCCAGAGAGCAACGAGAACCACAACCGAGATATGAACGGCCCAGGTAAGAGGCGATTTTTTCGAAGATACGTGCATCACCGCCTCCCTCAGCGTGTTTCTTTGCGGGCGTTGTAGACATTCCAGGCCAGGATCGGCGTCACCAGAAGCATGATGATCATGGCGCTTGCGGAACCTACCCCCCAGTCATTGGCGCGGAACAGCTTGTCGTACATGTAGTTGGCCAGAACCTGGGTTTCCCATTGACCGTTGGTCATGGCGAATACGATGTCGAAGACCTTGAGCACGACGATGGTGATGGTGGTCCAGACCACGACGATGGTGCCCATGATCTGCGGCACCTTGATGCGGAAGAAGATCTGGAACGGGTTGGCGCCATCGATGACGGCGGCCTCGATGCTTTCCTCAGGAATGCCGCGCAGGGCTGCCGAGAGAATGACCATGGCGAAACCGGTCTGGATCCAGACTAGAACCGCCATCAGGAAGAACGAGTTCCAGAACGGAATGGTGAGCCAGGTCTGCGGCTCGCCATAGGGCAGCGCGGCACCGGCGAGCGAAACAATGGAGCCGAGCGAGAGCCAGATCAGCCAGACAGCAATCAGCGCCAGCAGCCCGCGCATCACCAGACCCCACCAGGGGGTGGCGGAATGGCTGTGGCCGCCGCGTATCAGCGAACGGGCCATCTGGAAAACGCTGTAGGCAAGGAAAGCCGCAAACACGATCAATACCAATGCCGGGATGAGCTTGAGCACCAGCACAGAGAACAAGCCACCGTCAAAGGTCAGCCAGACAGCGTTGAGCACGCCGATCTGGTCCTGATTGACCGGACGCGTGTCGTAGACCAGCTTCCAGATAACCGCGGCGCCGACAAAGGAAATCGCCATCGGCATGAAGATGAGCGATTTGGCGACATTGCCCCAGGAGATGCGGTCGGTGAGCTGGGCTGCAAGCAGGCCGAAGCCGGTGGAGAAGGCCGGCACCACAATCAGCCACAGCATGTTGTTGTACATGGCTTCCCAGAATTTCGGCTCGTCGAACATCTGGCGGTAATTGGCGAGACCGACAAAGGCACCGCCGGCATCACGATCTGTCAACGACAGCCACAGCGTGGCGAAGACCGGATAGGCGAGGTAGAGGCCAAGCGCGAAAAGTGCGGGAAACAGGAACAACCAGGGCCGGATCTGATTGGCGCGGTTGATGTTGCGACCGGCGTTCTTGCCGGTTGCGGGGAAAAGGACCCTGTCGAGGAACTGATTGGAGAAATAGAAGTAGCCAACGCATCCGCCGACGCCGACGATGATGGTGATCAACCCCTGAAGTGCCGGATGCATTGCTCTCCCCCCAAAGACTTCTTTTTTCGAAGGAGACCCCGGAATGAACCGGGGTCTCCAGATCGGAGTGGATGCTTACTTCAGCGAATCCCAGGAGTTCTGGATCGCGTCCGTCACCTCTTCGGCGGATTTGCCGCCGGTGTAATCGACCATTCCAGTCCAGAACGAACCGGCGCCAACGCCTCCGGGCATCAGGTCGGATCCGTCAAAGCGGAAGGTGGTGGCGCCAAGCAGAACATCGTTCATCTTCTTGAGCGTCGGATCGGAGAAGACGTTGGTGTTGACGGACTTGTGAGGGGTCAGGAAGCCCTTCTGCGCCATCCAGATCTCATGGGCGATCGGCGACTGCAGGAACTTGATCAGCGCCTGGGCGCCGGGGCTGTCCTTGGTGATGGCCCAGAGCGTGCCGGCGCCAAGAACCGGCTTGCCCAGGTCCTTGCCTTCATAGGCGGGCATGTAGAAGAAATCCGCATCGGTGCCGACCTTGGTGCCATCTGGGAAGAAGGCCGGGATGAAGGAGGCCTGATGGTGCATGTAGCACTGCGGCGGCGAAGAGAAGAGACCCTTCGGGCTGTCGCGGAAATCGGTTGTCGCAACCGCGCCCGCGCCACCGGCGACATAGGCATCATTGCGGGCAAACCAGCCGAATTCCTCTATCGCACCGATGACGGCGGGATCCGTGAACGCGATCTCGTTGGAGACCCACTTGTCATAGACATCGGGCGTCTGGGTGCGCAACATCATGTCCTCGACCCAGTCGGTCGCCGGCCAGCCGGTGGCGCCGCCCGAGCCCAGACCGATGCACCAGGGCGTGCCGCCATCAGCTGCGATCTGTTCGGTCAGCGCCTTGAGGTCTTCCATGGTTTCGGGGATTTCGTAGCCGGCATCCTCGAAGTTTTCCGGGATGTACCAGACCAGCGACTTCACATCGACCTTGTAGAAGAAGCCATAGAGATTGTCGCTGCCGTCCTGACCGGCATAAGTGCCCAGATCCACCCAGGACTGGCCGGCGGCGTAGTTTTCCTTGACCCAGTCACCGGTGCCTTCGGGAAGCGGCGAGAGGAAACCGCGCTTGGCCATGTCTGCGGCAAGGCCGGGCTGCGGGAAGACCGCGATATTGGGGGCGGAGCCTGCTTCGGCGTCGATCATGATCTGCTGCTCGAAGCTGTCCGAGCCGACATATTTGACATCGGCGCCTGTTGCTTCGGCGAAATAGGCCAGCACGGATTCAGCGAATTCCTGGTCAGGGCCGAGCCATGGGCCGAAGACGGTGACTTCCTCGCCATCGAGCTGGGTAGATTTCAGCGCCTCATAGCTCTCCCAGTTGAAATCGCCCTCGCCGGGGGTGAATTTGAGATCAGCGGCATGGGCTGAGCCCAGGGTCAACGCAGCGGTGGCCGCGCTCATCAAAAACAGTTTTCTCATCAATTTTCCTCCGGGCCAACAGATGGCCTCTCCATCAAACGAAACGGATTCTCCCAGCCAAGGCCTCGTGATTTTCAAAGCGCTTTGGCTTGCCTTCAGAGGATTACGTGTGCTGGCTTGAGTCAAGCTCAAAGTCCAAAACTGTCTGGCCATTTTCCCCGACCGCGACGATGTTGCCCACCACTGCTGCGATGCAGCACTATTTCGCGCTGCACCTTTGCCGTTTTTGCTTTTGCCCGTCCCCAAGCTGGGCTTAGATGGAGGACTTGGGAGAAGTTGCGCTTGATGTTTGCTGATCAATTTCTCAAAGCGCTTTGAAGGAACGGATCATCTTGTCGTGAATCTGAAACAGCTGTCAGCGTTGCTTGAACTGTCGCAGACAACCGTTTCGCGCGCGCTCAACGGCTATCCGGAGGTCAACGAGCAAACTCGTAAACGGGTACTGGAAGCCGCACATCGGCACGGTTACAAACCCAATTCGAATGCCCGCAAGCTGGCGACCGGCCGCGCCGGCTCTATCGGCTATGTGCTGCCGGTGGGGCGCAACATCGATCTCGACCCGCATTTTGTCGAGTTCCTTTCCGGCCTGGGTGAGCATGCGCTGCTGCGCGAGGTCGATCTGTCGCTGACGCCTGCGCCCTATGAGCGCGAGAGCGAAGCCTATCGTCGCATTGCTGCCAGCCGTTCTGTCGACGGGGTCTACCTGTCCTCGATGCGCAATGACGAGCAGCGGATCGCACTGGTGCGGGAGCTCAAAATTCCGTTTCTGGCACATGGAAGGGCGCTGAAGCCGGTGGACGGCTACGCCTTTGTCGACATCGACAACGAGGGCGCTTTTCACGATGCGACGCGGCTCTTGTTGCAACTGGGGCATCAGCGGCTGGCCTTCATCAATGGCAATACCGACTTTTCCTTTGCCGTGCACCGGCTGGATGGAGTCAAGCGGGCGATGACGGCTCGCGGCTTGCTGGTCGAAAATCTGCAGCACCATTCGGCGGCGATGAACGAGGAGAACGGCTACAGGATTGCCAGCACGCTGTTCCGCGACGCCGATCCGGCAACGCGTCCGACCGGCGTGCTCAGCGCTTCAATGTTCACCACGCTCGGCATCGTGCGGGCGCTCAACCAGCTGGGGCTGAGGATGCCCGAGGACGTGTCGGTGATCACCCATGATGATGTGTTTCCGTTTCTCAAGCCCGAAAGCTTCTCGGTGCCGCTGACCACCACCCGCTCCTCGATCCGTGCCGCGGGTGCGCGCATCTGCGAACGGCTGGTCGACATTATTTCGGGCGTCGAGACAGAGCCGCTGCAGGAGGTCTGGCCGGTGGACCTGATCGTGCGCGCGTCAACCGGCCCTGCCCCGGCGGAGCGAAAACGGGCACGCGGACAGACGGCGGAGGCTGCTGAGTAGTGAGCGGGGGCTTGGTCACGAAGGGCGGGAACTGCCGTTGATGCGAACTCCAGCAAGGTCCGGCATGAACCCGAGCGCAAGATATGTGGCTGTCGTCAGGTTCGGCGTTTTATCTGATACGGTATTTTTGTACCGATAGTCAGGGCAAGTACCCGGTGTGCAGGCACTGAATTTTCAGAGACATATGCCCCTATGGTCCGAGACAGGTAAACCCAACACGAAAGAAATGATTTCCCCGCGCTGGCCACCAAATTTAATGTCCATGTACGAGCCGAAAGTTTTAAAGGAATTCAAATTGTCTGATCCAACATCCGAGGTGATCTTCCACGCCTACCCGCAATCCCCTGTTGCCGAGAAAGTCAGGGTCGTTTTTGGCATCAAGGGAGTTGCGTGGCGTAGCGTGGAAATTCCGCGTCTGCCACCCAAGCCAATGTTGACGGCCCTCACCGGCGGGTATCGGCGCACACCGGTCTTGCAGATCGGGGCAGATATCTACTGCGACAGCCAATGTATCATCCGTGAACTTGAACGGCGATTTCCGTCCCCCACCATCATGCCAACGTCCGAGCGGGGTTTGATGTGGTGCCTCAGCCGGTGGACGGACGGCACCTTGTTCGATCAGACGGTGCGGCACGTTCTGGGCGCGGCGGGTGATAGCTTGGACAAGGATTTTGCTGCAGATCGCGGGCGGCTTTATCTGGGCGAAGACTGGGCCGCAGGGCTGAAACAGGCCAACGCCGACCTGCCGCATCTCGTGGCGCAAATGCGCGCTCCGCTATCATGGCTGAATGCACAATTGTCTGATGGGCGGGCGTTCCTGCTCGGTCCGCAGCCGGCTGCGATAGACGCACAGTTCTACCATGTTATCTGGTTCCTGCGCGGCCGATGGGCCGGCGGGCCCTCGTTTCTCTCCGAGTTCACAGACCTCGTTCGCTGGGAGGGAAACATCCGTGAAATCGGCCATGGCACCTTCAGCGGGATGGACCCGCAGGATGCCATATCGCGTGCAAAGAGTCTGGAGCCAACTGCCGGGACCGGTGTGGCCGCGTATGAGCCTCAGGGCCTCTCGGTCGGACAATCCGTGACGATCCGGCCTGACGTCAATGGCGGCGAGCAACCCGTCACAGGCAGGATACGCTCCGCCGATGCAGAGACAGTCGTGATTGAACGCTTCGCCGAAGATGTGGGCACTGTCTGCGTCCATTTTCCGCGATCTGGCTACCGGATAGACCTGACCTGACAGGCTCACCCGTTTGAAACCAGAATGGGCAGGGTGTGAACCAACAAATTGAAAAAGGCTGACCGATGATTGATCTCTACACCTGGACGACGCCGAACGGCCGCAAGGTTTCGATCCTGCTTGAAGAACTTGGCGTCCCTTACAAAGTTCATTCCATCGACATCTCCAAGGATGAGCAATTTGCGCCAGATTTTCTGAAAATCGCGCCGAACAACCGCATTCCCGCGATCGTCGATCAGGAGACAGGTATTCACATGATGGAGACCGGAGCCATCATGATGTATCTGGCGGACAAGCATAAAAGGTTCCAATGCGAAGGCCGTGAATACTGGCGGATGGTTGAATGGCTGATGTGGCAAATGGGTGGCTTGGGTCCAATGCTGGGACAGGCGCATCACTTCGTAAAGTACAACAAAGGCAAATCGGAATACGCCGAGAAGCGTTACGCCGCCGAAGCACAGCGCTTGTACACTGTCCTGAACACACGGTTAGACGGTCGTGACTTTATCGCCGGCCAGGGCCGTGGAACCTATTCGATCGCAGATATGGCATGCTGGCCTTGGGTGTCGCGCTTTGAATGGCAGGAAGTTGATTTGAACGCTTTTGCGAACATCAAGGATTGGTATTTGCGGATCGCTGCACGCCCAGCAGTGCAAGCTGGCTATTCCGTTCCCAAGTTTACAACCGACGTTCCCATGCCTTAAGCCCCGACCCCACGTTCAAATGACCAATGGGAGGGCGCTTTAAATACATTCGCAGAGATTGGCCCCTTCCCCTCCAAACTCAAGAAAATCCAGATTCTTCGATCTACAAAATCAGAGGCATAGGCGCCGCGGCACATGATGGCGAGCCATCCGATATACATGCGCCGGAAGCGTCAATCGCCCCTCAGGCTGCCGCTCAGAACGACGGTGGTTTCAACCCGTTGGCGCGCATGGCGGCAGTCACCGTGTTGGCCATCAGCATGGCGATGGTCATCGGGCCGACGCCGCCGGGAACCGGGGTGATGGTGGACGCCACTTCCGCGCATTCGTCAAAGGCGACATCACCGACGAGGCGGGTCTTGCCTTCGCCACGCTCGGGCGCGTCGATGCGGTTGATACCGACATCAATCACCGTGGCGCCGGGCTTGACCCAATCGGCCTTGACCATGCGCGGGCGGCCGACGGCTGCGACCAGAATGTCGGCGTTGCGACAGACACCGGCAAGATCCTTCGTGCGCGAGTGCGCGGTGGTGACGGTGGCGTTGGCTGCGAGCAGCAGCGCCGACATCGGCTTGCCGAACAGGTTGGAGCGGCCGATGACCACGGCATTGAGGCCTGAGAGATCCTCACCATGGGTCTGGCGGACGAACAGCATGGCGCCTGCAGGCGTGCAAGAAATCAGGCCACCTTCGAGATCGCCGGTCATCAGTTTGCCGGCATTGACGACATGCAGACCGTCGACGTCCTTTTCCGGGCGGATCGACTGGATCACCGGGTCGGAATCGAGATTGTCCGGCAATGGCAGCTGTACCAGAATCCCGTGGATTTCGGGATCATCGTTGAGTTTGGCCACCAGTGCCTCGAGTTCGGCCTGCGTTGTGTCTTCCGGCAAGGTGTGCTGCACCGACTTGAAGCCGCACTGCTTGGCCATGCGGCTTTTCGACGAAACATAGACATGCGAGGCGGGGTCATTGCCGACGATGACCACGGCCAGTCCCGGGCGGGCGCCGGTCTGCGCTTCAAGCGCATTGCTGGCCGCGGTTACCTGTTCGATCACGTCCGCTGCCACAGCCTTGCCGTCAATCACCTTCGCCATACCCAATCCTTTTCGATCTGTTGCCAGCCCGCGATATCCCATCGCGACGGTCAATCTGCACGACCCTACGAAACCTAACGCGAGCGCCGATAGCTTCTTTGCGTCCTCTGATGTCGAAATACAAGCTTGGAGAGCTCTCAGGCGCTGCGGCGATGGGCTCCGTAGCCGTCAATGCGCGAGCGCAATTCGTCCATTTCGCGGCGAATTCTGTCGACCTGCTCATTGCTGACAGGTTGTTCCGGTTCAGCGGTGCGGGCCGGCCCGGCAGCAGGAACGACCTCCGCCACCGGTGCGGGCGGGAGATGTACAGGTGCTTGCGCAGGCTGTTGCCCGACCGGCAGTTGCGGCTGAATCGGTTGTTGCTGCGGGGGGGAGGCCGGATGGACATGCGGCGAAACCAGATGCGTCTGTGCGGGCATCATCTGTGGCTGCGTTGCCGGGTAAACCGGTGTGGCCGCGTAGTGACCCGCGGGCGCGGGATGAACCGGATGAGCAGGCGCATAAGGATCGACCATGTATCCGGGATGTGAGGGGTAATGCTGCGATGGCTGTGGCTGCGCCTGAAACGGTGGCTGATACTGGGGCTGTGGCGCCGGGTAGTATGACGCATGGTTCGGGTAGAACGGCTGCATTGGAACCTGAGCCGAGCCCTGAAGGTTCGGATGGGCCTGCGGGATGAAATGCGGCTGATAAGGCGTGCCGGCTTGTGCTGCATGTTGCGCAGGATGGGATTGCCAGACCGGCTGAGCGATACGCGGATCCGATGTTGGCACGTACGATGCAGCCGGGACCGGAGCCGGTTCTGCAACCGGCGCAGTTTGCAGGTGTGATGGCTGGCCTGGCTGTTGCAGGTTCTTCCAAGGCAGATCGGCTTGAGCAGGGGATTGTGGCTGCCGCTCACGGCTGCCACCCTGTGCGGCCTGCTCACCGGCCTCCGCCAAAACTTCTGTCGCCGCCTGGAACCATGCGGTTCCTGGCGCTTGGCTGGCATGGGGTTTTCCGGAAGTCACACGATAGGCAGACTGGGCAGGCTGACTGGAAAACGCCGGACTGCGGCCTTCAACAGGCGGTTCGTTCCTGGCTACCTTTCGGCGGAGAAAGCCGGTGCGCACAGATTCGCAAGCCGCAGGCTTTGCGCTCAACGGGTCCACGCGGATGGGATCGGGTTTGATGGAGCGGACATCGCCGGATGCGGTTTTTGACTGGGCACGGGCACCGGAGTACGGACCCGGCGCAGCCCGCTCGGCCGCACCGCCACGGGCCCCGAACATGTCCTCGGTGGGGCGAGACCGAGAATTCCGGACTGGGCCGCCTGGGGGCGTGCGTGGACCGGGTGCGGGTGGCTGCGGATATCCGCCAAAGGGTGATCCGGGGTAGCGATTTTGCGACTGTCCGGCATTATAGGAACGGATGCTTTCGACTGCGCCGACCAGTAAGGCCAGGCCGAGGCCGGCGAAGAAACCCGCCATCATTCCCCCAATGGCGATGATCTTGCGCGATGGCCCCATCGGCTGGATCGGCGCTTCCGCCGGTGAAATCACCCGGACATTGCGCGTCGACAGATTGGAGCGCTCGCTGGTTTCGCGCGAGCGGGTGAGAAAGGCTTCGTAGATGCCGCGCGTGGCGTTGGCCTTGCGCTCGAGTTCGCGCAGGGTGACAAGCTCGACCGACTGGTCCATGGCACGGCTCTTGGCGACGGCCATCTGGCTGGCCAGTTCCTGCTCGGTCTCGACAGCGCGTTGCAGCTCGGTCTGCGAACTGGCGACGATGCGGCGCAGCTCGGCACTGATTTCATTGGTGATGGTCTCAAGCGATTGCACCGCAGCGATGTATTGCGGGTGGCGCGGACCGAGCCGGGTGGCCAGCGATTCAGCGTTCGACTTGGTCTGGGTGTACTGCTTGCGCAGCTCGCTGAGATTGGTCGACAGGAGCTCTTCGGGAAACGCGCCGGACAGGACATCGTCGATCTTGACCCTGGCAAGGTTGTCGGCCTTGACCCTTATGCCGACCTTCATGGCACGGGCATTGGCGAGCTGATCGCTCAGCGCCAGGATTTCCTTGTCGTCGATATACTGACCGCCAACGCCGACCAGGCCGTTTTCAGCCTTGAAGCGTTCGACTTCGCGCTCGGCGGTATCAAGGTCGGAGCGCAGCGAGTTGAGCCGGGTGTCGATGGACTCCGACGTCCGCTCCAACAGGCTGGACTGCGCCTGCCCCTCGGAATCGAGATATGTCTCGACGATCTGGTTGGCGATCAGCGCGGACTTTTCCGCGTCGCGGGTATCCACCCCGACGATGATCACGAAGGTCTTGGCATCACGGAACACCGACAAGGCATCCCTGAGATTGTTGAGCGCCTTCTGCTCGCCTTCCTCGGCAGCAGACTTGCCGGTGAAAAGCTGCTTGATCAGGGATACGCCGCCGCTGATGCCGCCCGAGGACAGGGAGCCGTTGAATTCCGCATCGCGGTCCAGCCCGAGATCGACGATGACTTTTTCAAGCACGCTGGTGGAGGACAGGATCTGCAACTGGCTGTCGGTGATCGCCAGCATGGCTTCGGTCGAAAGCTGCTGGTTGCGGATGTCATCCTCGGTCACGCGAATTTCACGGGGGTCAACAAAGAGCCGGCTTTCGGCGTAGTATTTGTGTGGCGTCGACAGCGCCATCAACACACCTATCACCGCTCCGGCCACCGTCGCCGCAGCGATCAAGCGGCGGAAGCGCCAGATGGCGGATATCAGGATCGATGCATCCAGCAGCGGACGCGTCTCGTCGGTGAACTGGCCACCGCCTGATGCCGCATGCCAATGGTAGTGATCGTCACGGGGACGGTGATCCTCGCGCGCGTAATGGTCATTGCGCGGATACGGAAACTGCGTCTGCTCCGGCTCAGCGGTGTGCTGCGAAGAGTGGCCAGCTCGCGGATCGGCCTGCGCCGCGGTATCCCGGGCGGGCTCACGCTGCTCAGGGGCTTCGGGATGCAATGGCTCGGGCTTGTCGTCCGGCGTGATCGTGCCGATTAGCCGGGCGATCCTGTCGCCGAATTTCTCTCGGCCGGACGAAGCTTGTATCGTCTGGTCTGCTGATGGGCGTGCCGGCGCAGCGGACTCATTGACCGTCGCAAGGACGGAAGCCTGGGTCTGACCGGGGAGAGGATCTTGCGCCTCGGCAAGCCGCGATGTTGAAACTCGAGCCGAGCGTCTCGGCACCGACAGGATGGACGGGGCAGCTCCGGCAGAGGGCCGACCGGCACGCTGTGGCTCGATAGCCTTGTCGCCAGCCGTCACGCCGGTATCACCAGCGTGATCGAGCAGCGATCCGCGGCCGCCGCGGTGCCTCCTGTCATCAGTTGAATCGCTCATGTCCGGCTTTGGCCGCCCTAATTGGCAAAATTGTCGACTTCGTTAAGACAAGCTATAAATTCATGGGTAACAAAAGGTTAATTTCGCGCGATACGAGTGCGATATGCTCACTTATTCGGCGCATTAGCGGGTTCTTACGAATCCCCTCATGAAGACGACAGGCGACAAATCGCAGTCTTTTCAAACGTCGAATTAACACATTTCCCATATCATTTGATGGACGAAACGACGGGGCGGCCGCTGCCATCGTCTTTCCTGAATGGTAGCCGATGATTGTTCGCCTGAAAAACCTAGCCAGCGCCAACAGCGCCCTCATCCGTGGTTATCTGTCCATGATGGGCGGGTCGGCCGGACGGCTGGTGATTTCGCTTGTCTATTTCATCGCCATTGCCAACACATTGTCGATCGCCGAATTCGGGCTTTTCGCCACCGCCTCGGCCTGCGGCATCATGCTGTCGCGGCTTCTGGCCTTCGGGTTCGTGTCGCCGCTTTACCGGATTGCTACCGTAAAGACCCGCCTGCTGGGTGTCTACACCGCAGGTTTTCTGGGCGGGCTGGTGCTGTCGACGCCGGTGATCGCACTGGCCGCCTGGCTGACCCACATGCTTGTCTTCGCCGACCAGATGGCACTGGCAACCTTCGCCAAGATCATCGTTGCCGAAGTTCTGTGCTGGCGCATCATGGAGATCGCGGTGATCGTCAGCTACGGCACCAATCGCTTCGGCTCAGGCTCGGTGCTGGTGGTCGTGGCAACCTTGCTGAAAACCATCGCCGCGGTGCTGTTTGCCTGGCTGGCCGATGCTTCGCTGGCAAGCTGGGGCTGGTATTATCTGGCGGCCAATGGCCTGTCGGCTTTTGTGGCGGTGGCGTTCTTCTATCCTCGTGTCCGGTTGCGCTGGAATCTCGCGCTCTACATGCGCCGGTGGGTTGATGCCGTTTCGGTGGCGGGCGCCGAGATGCTGTTTTACATTCAGTCCGAGCTCGACAAGGTGCTGGTGCTGTCGCTGGGTGGTCCGGAGACCGCAGGCATCTACGCCATCATCATGCGGCTGGTCGACCTTACAGCGCTGCCGGTGCGCGCCTTCCTGACAGTTCTGACCCAGAGACTGATGCGCACATCGGCACTGCTCAATGATCTGAAAAACCGGATTCTCCTTGAAACTGCGGTGGCATCGGTCTCGACGGCGGGACTGCTCGGCATGGCCGGTTTCCTGTGGCTGTTTCCCAATGCCCTGGGCAAGAATGTTTCGGTGGCCGCGCCGCTGCTGATCTTTGTCGCGCTTGTGCCCGCCTTCAGAAACCTGATCGAGTATCACTCGGAACTTCTCTATGCGACCGGCCGGACCGTGGTTCGGATGCTGATCCTGGCATCGCTGGGAGCAATGAAGGCGCTGTTGCTGGCTTATGTGCTGGGATTGCACACCGACGTCGTGATCTGGGTCGAATTGTTGAACGTCGCGTTTTTCGTGCTGTATCTGCAGTCAGCGCTGATGACCTATCGCGCGCTCCGCGGCGTCAAGAAGCGGCCGATCTAGAGCCGTTCCTCCCGGATAGCGCACCTGCTCAGGGCGTAACCGAAAAAGCCAGACGGCGAATATCGGAAATCGGGTGATCGACGAAGGATTGGACGCCGACTGCAACCTGTTCGGGTTTCAGATCCGCCATGAAGGTCCTGAGACCTTCGAGCGTTTCGGGATGGGCCTCGCGGCGCCAGAGCACATGGCACAGCGGCTGGTCGGAGTGGGTATGTCCCTCACCTTTTTGTATTTCGTCAACAAAACGGCCGTAGATCATGCATTCCGAAATAGCGCGTGAGGAAATCAGTGCGCGGACCCAGTTTTGGCCCGAAATCTTTTCAATGTGATCAAGCATTGCCCGGGCGGCATCGGCCCTCCAGCCGATGAACGTGTTGATGTAGTCAGGTGCCGGGGTGACAGCGGCCGACAAGCCGAGAAGTTTGCCGGCATGGGCAGACCATTGCTGGTGCTCCGTCATCTCCCGGCTGATCCCGGCATCAATGCGGTACATGCACATGTTTCCGTCCGCCCACATGCCGGAGGGATCGAAGGGACGCACCATCACGACATCGGAATCGATCGACAACAACATCTCGGCATCGATGTGACGCGCCATCGCCATGCGGCGGATTTGCTGGGCGTGCCAGCCCCGCAAAGGCACAGAGAACGGGCTGAGCCAGACGCGACGGCGGCCAAGGTTTGAGGGGTCGGGGAAAGAGCGCAGCCACCATGGGAAGAGATCGGCTTCACTGACCACGGTTCGGCGAGGCCCCTGCAGCGGTTTGAACGCGGCAACATCACCTGGCTCGACCAACAGATAATGGTGCCAATCGCCCAGAAGAAAGCGGTCAAGGCTTTCGCACAGCAAGGCACATCGATCGAGGTCGGGAGACCAGGATGCGGTGATTACGGCAGTCTTCATGGCAATTCCGCTGGGTTCGCGCCCGTGCTGAGCTCGGCAATCTTCAGGCAGGCAGTCCGTTCTGGCGACCAGCGCCAGACAGTTTGTAGCGCAGCAAATGGAACAGGAAAACAGGGTTTCCGAGAATATAGCGGCGCCATAGCCGCGAGGGCTCATGGACCAGACGCCAAACCCACTCCAGTCTCAGATTCCGCATGATCCGCGGTGCGCGCGGTATTGCGCCAGAGACAAAGTCAAACAATGCGCCGACACCAAAGACAACCCGGCCGTGGCCCTGTCTGATGTTGCTGTCGATCCAGATTTCCTGGGTCGGGCTTCCCAAGGCGATCAGGGTAATGTCGGGATCACAAGCGGAGAGATCGCTGAGCACTTGCGAACTGTCCGCCTGGTCAAAGTATCCATCTGACACCGCGATGAAATCGTGCCATGGCGTGGCGGCCTTGAATTCGGACACTGCGCGCGCGAGGATGTCCGGACGGGCGCCGATGAGCGCGACCTTGAGTGGTCGTTCCGTATGCACCAGAAGCGCCGGAACAAAATCCGTGCCATTGAGATTGGCCGGGAAAGCACTGCCATAGAGAGCGCGCGAGGCGATATCGACACCAACACCATCGGGCAAAACCTCGGATTTGCTGAGGCCCTGGCGATATCTTGGATCGCGGATTGCAAGATTGGCATTGTTGGCGTTCAGGAAATTGAAAATGCGCTGAGGGCCATTACCGTCAATCGCGCGCTTGAGCTCATCCAGCGCCTGCGACCAACTCATGGCAGCGACACGAACGCCCATAATATCGCGATGCTGGTCATTTTGCATTGCTGGCATGATAACTCCGAACACTCAATCAGGACGCAGACATTCCAAGATGGACATCCTTGGTGATGGTGTTAGCATTTTCTTAACGTGTGAGCAGTCGCATTCCACAAATGCGGTTAAGGGTCGAATTTACCTTTTGTTAAGCATGTGTTCGAGACCGCTCGACAGGGCAGACTTGAGACCATCAAGCTGAAGCGCATGGAAACTGCTACCGTCCGTATCCAGCGGCTCTCCGGCGCGCGACCGAGCGACCAGATCGATCAATGCAGCGGCAAATGCTGCAGGGTCATCGGCTACCGCGCAATTGTCCGGTTTCACCGTAATGCCGCGCAAGGCGCTCGTGGTTGCCACCGATGGCAGCCCCATTTCGAAGGTCTCGATTGTCTTGAGCTGAACGCCGGTGCCGGTGCGTGAAATCAACGGTACGACCCTGCAGGATTCAACGAAGGCGCGGGCATCCGGCACACGGCCAAGGAACGAGACATTATCCGGGGCTTTGGGTTGGTCCGCCCCCACGCCTCCGGCGATTGCGATGCGGAAGTCCGACGGCAGACGGGGCGCGATTTCATCGAGAAACCAGTCGAGGCCGGCTCGGTTGGCAGCCCAGCTCCAGGAACCGATCATGCCGGCATCGTAGGCCGGTGTGCGCACCGAAGCCGAAGGGGGTGGTGCGACCGAGGTTACCAGCGGCAGGACAGTGGACCGTCCATGTGTCGCAACACCGAGTGCGGCCCGGTCTGCCTCAGCAAGGGTGAAGACATGCTCCGCCTTGGCACAGAGCTTTGACTCCAGACGGGAAAGCAGTCGCGCGTCGCGGTCAAACAGAAAACGGGTCAGGGTATTGCCAGCATTGCGGGCGTTGTCCGCAGCACTGTCGGCTTCGACATTGTGAGCGACGAAGACGGATGGGAAGGCTTCGAAGAGCTCCTTGAACGCCCCCGGCAGTTGCACCGAATTGAAGATCAGCCCATCCACCGGAGCCAGGGCATCGAGCGCAGCGCGGATCTCGGCAGGCCGGACCGCGTGCATCTTGGCGACCGAAACCGGTTCGCCGTAAACGAAAGCATCCTTGAGCCAGAGCGCCTTTTGCAGCTTGCCGACACGTGCATTGGTGACTTCCAGCCGTCCAAGCAGCCTGGTTTGCTCCGGGTTCGCCGGGACATTTCCGGGCTGCAGGAAACCCAGCACCGATACCTTGTGGCCAAGCAATCGTACCGCATCAACAATCACGCGGTTGGCGATGTCGTAGCCGGATGCGGGGTTGGCTACCGGAACCAGGGAGGAAATGAAGACGAGGTGCATATGTGTTCCGTTTCGATAATCGGTCGAACATAGCGCGATCACTTGAAAGCCCGGTTAAACGCCTGATTCAAATGCCGGGTGTCACCTTCAGGTATTCTTCAGAAACCTGTGATTGGATGCTGGTTACAACAACCGGATATCCATGATGACGCCAGACCCTGCCTTCGTTTCCGAGCATGCCCGCTCAGCGGACCTGAAGCCGGAGCGTATCCGCGTCGTGATCACGCTGCCGACCTTCCGCCGGCCGGATCACCTGGTGATGACACTGGACTCGCTCCAGGCACAGGGTTTGGGCGAAGACACGGCCGTGATCATCATGGACAATGATGCCGAAGGGCTGGAGGGCGCCCATGCCGCTGCCGACTGGCTGACCGGCTCGCGCCTGAAAGGCATCGCCATCGTGGCGCATCGGCGCGGCAACTGCCACGCCTACAATGCAGGCTGGGAAACCGCCCTGGCGGAGTTTCCCCGGCTAACCCATGTCGCGGTAATCGACGATGATGAAATTGCCGGACCGGACTGGCTGGCAGGGTTGATGAAGGTGGCCCTCAAGACAGGCGCCGACCTGGTGGGCGGGCCGCAGATTCCGGTGTTTGCCGACAAGGCACTCGATAGCTGGCGCAAACACCCCGTGTTCACCCCCCACTACGAGAAATCCGGACTTGTTCCGATCCTCTATTCTTCCGGCAACGTGCTGATCTCCCGGCCGGTGCTGGACATGATGCCAAGGCCGTATCTCGACCCGGCGTTCAACTTCATCGGAGGCGGTGACAGCGATTTCTATCGTCGCGCCAAGGCGCGAGGCTTCTCTTTCGGCTGGAGTGCCGAGGCGGCCGTTCTGGAAACACTGCCTTCGCGGCGCGCCGAGTTTTCGTGGCTGAATGCACGCTCACTCAGAAACGGTGCGATCTCCGCAATCCTCGAGAAACGGCAGTGGCCCGGGATCCCCGGCCGGGCCCGGACCCTGGCCAAATCACTGGCGCTGCTTGCCGCGGCCCCGCTGCGCGGTGTGCCGCTCGGGTTGAGAACAGGCTCGGCCGTCATCGGGCTCTATCACATTCAGGTCGCCGTCGGGCGGTTGATGGCCGAGTTCGGGCTGGTCAATGAGCAGTACCGGAATCCGGAAAGCAACTGACCGACCCCAGTTGGCCTGCCGCGTCATCGCATCGTCGATACGAGATTACTGCGACGGTGCAGCCGACGTCGGCGCAGAGACGGTCGGATTGTTCTTGAGGGAGCGGCCCTGCTGCACATTCGACCTGATGTCCTCCTTTGAGAGGAAATCGATCTGTTCGACGATCACGTCGTGGAACAGTTCCTCGCCGACCCGGTCGTTGAGTGTCTGGCGGATATGCGTCTTGAAGGCTTCGAGATCAAACACGTCAACGTCAGGGAAATCAATGACGGGTTCGCCGACCAGCGCCGTGTAAAGCGCATCGGTGATCAGTTCGTTGACCGGAACGGAGAGCTTGGCGATCTTCAGCGGATCGACCGTATAGGACAGCCGCGTCAGGAAGTACCCCTGGACTGCGCCGCTCGAGATCACCGGAACCGATACGACTTCGCCGCGAATGGTTTCCAGGCCGCCAAACATGGCTGGATCGGGCTCGACGCTTTCTTCCTTGTTGGAAATCTGAACCGAGAAATAGACCGATCCCAGCGCCACGGCACATATCCAGACACCGATCGCAAGCGTCTTGATCATGACAGTTCGGTAGCTCTGAACTGGGCTTCGGAATAGGTTCCGTCAGCTTCCGCAGCCGCCACCGTCTCCTTGATCATCTCGGCAATGTCTCGCACTGCTTCCATGTGCGCCTTGACCTTGAGATTATTGATCTCCAGCTTGGTCCGGACGGTCTCCAAGTGATGCTTGTGGTCCGGCTCGAGCGCAACCGGACGGCCGCCGCTGAACAACATCGTCATGTCGTAAAGACACCGGCTCTTGATCGAGTTTGACCGCACGAGGTCAAAATTCGGATCGCTTCCGATTGCAGCATTTTCGGCATCTACAACAGCTTCAAGACGAGACAGGACGCCGTTGATACGCTGATCGGATGAGTTCAGCTCGCTCATGCTGTTTGGTGCTCCTGGCTAGATGTTGCTGTGGTGTCTTTGGTGTCATCAGATCCGGCGATATCGGCCAGGATCCGCTTTTGGAAATCATTGGTCATGCTGGCTGCGCGGTTGGTCAGATTGTCATCGGCCGACGGTGCGGTGGTGATACCTTCACCCGACATACGCGCCGCGATGCCAATGCCGCCGCCCTTGGCGAGCGCGGCACCCAATTGTTCGGCCATCATGCCCTTCCAGATCTCGCCGGCAGTGCCCTCGCCGTAAAGAGCCTCACTGTCCTTGGGCAGCATGTCGCCAATGAAACTCTGCAGGATCATCGCTTCAAAGCGCTGATAGGTTTCCAGTGTCTTGTCGGGTACAGCATCTGCAGCAGTTGCGACAGAGATGGCTGAGGCACCGGAAGAAGCCAGCAACTGGTGCTGAAATGCAGGTGTTGCTGCAGCCCGTTCCGATTTGCGTGCAGACGCTGCTTCGAGCATCGCCTCCGCCCGCTGTGCCACGGCTGGATCCGCCGCCTTTACAACATCAAGTATAATATCGGTTGCTGTTTGTATGGACAAAGAGCTCGCCTCGCAGAAACTGACCGGAAATGATCGCTGACACATTGTCCTACGAAGCTTACGCTGGCCTTGCGCGCCGATAATCACCCGACTGTTTTTGCCGGCGGAGGGCAACTGGCCGAGCCAACGCAATTTCGGTCCACCTGATCCCATCAGGAGCCCGTGCGATCGCAAGCCTTAATACGGTCCACTGCCCTTGAGGGTGCTGTCGAGCAGGTCGAACAGGCTTTCGTCCGTTGCCACACGATCTTCTGCCTCGGCAGCCCTGTCGGCCTGCTCTGCCAGCCGGTCCGCCTTGGTCTTCTCCGTCAGCACCTTGCGCTCCTGCACCTTGATGGCCCCCGCGAGCATTTGCGACTTTGCCGACAAGCGTTGAAACCGCTGGGCATATTGGTGCGACATTGCTGTGTGAATGGGGTTGAAGGAACCGACCGCCTGAACCAGTGCCTCCTGGGTCTCATCAGCACGTGCCTGGGCGCTCAGTGTCAGAGACAACTCATACTCGGCCATGCGCTCGATTTGCCGCTGCACGCGGACAAGGCGCGCCAATTTCTCTGATCGCGATGCTGACATATCAGATCAATCTCGAAAACAGGTCGGCAAACCCGTCGGTGAACAAGGTGAAGAACGTGCTGGAGCCAAAATAGAAGAGAATAAGGCCTCCAGCGAGAATGAAGGGAATCGAGATGAAGTAGACCGGGATCTGCGGCGCCAGCTTGTTGACCATGCCGATCGAGAGGTTGAAGATCAGCCCGTAGGCGAGGAATGGGCTCGCCAGCCTGAGCACCAGCATGAAGGCGTTGGCGAGCGTATCAGTCAGTGTCATCAGTGCCAGTCTAGGCTCGAATCCGGTGGCCATCGGCATAAAACCGTATGACCGGACCAGCGACGCGATGATCATGTGGTGAAAGTCGGTCAGGAACAGGATGAACAGGGCCGTGAAGGTGATCAGCGCGGTCAACTGGCCTTCGGCCTCGTTTTCGATGATGCCGCCGCCGGGCGATGAGTTAAAGCCGATCGCCATGGACATCGCGGTGCCGGCATATTGAAGTGACATCACGATAAAGCGCGCCACCAGGCCAAGGGTGACACCGATCAGCATTTCGGCGCCGACCAGAAGCACGTAAGCCCCACCACCGCCCTGAACATTTGGATAAATCGTGTCCCAGAGCGTGGGAAGCAGCGCCATGGAAACGGCAACGGCCAGGAAAAGCCGGATCTGAAGCGGAACCCGAAAACTGGAAAACCCCGGAAGGACCATGAAGCATCCACCAATCCGGCAGAACGCCAGAAAGAGCGCAAGCACAGTGCCTTCGGGGTCTTCGATCACGAGATCGAGCCGAGAAGCTTGATCTCGATGCCCTTCGCGATCTCGACGTGCGACAGCACCGGCAATGTTGCAAAAATCCGTTCAACGATCATCCGCACATAAGGCCGTGAGTCGGGCGAAGTTACCAGCACAAAAGGAATGCCCTTGTCCATGTGCTCGCGGATTACCTTGGTGGCCTCTTCGGAAAACTCTTCCAGCATGCGCGGGTCGATGTCGAATTCGATGATCTCGCCCTTGGGATCGCGCTTGAGGGCCTGGTGGAAGGCCAGATCCCAGCGGTTGCCAAGCCTCAGCACATTGAGCTGGCCATTGCGGGCAATATCGCCGCAGAGCTGCTGCGCCATGCGGATGCGCACATGCTCAACGATCGCCTCGGTCTTGCGGACATGCGGCGCGAGTTCAGCAACAGCTTCGAGAATGAGGTGCAGGTTGCGGATCGAAACCCGTTCGGCCAACAGCAGCTTGAGCACTGCCTGGAAGCCGGAATAGGTCAGGTGCGAGGTACAGATTTCGTCGGCCAGCTTGCGATACTCGGGATCCAGCCTATCAATGAGGATCTTCATGTCCTTGTAAGACAGCAATTGCGGCAGGTTGTTACGGATGACCTCGGACAGGTGGGTCAGCACGACCGAGACGTTGTCGATCGGCTGGAAGCCCTCGCGCTTGAGATCCTCGCCGAAGCTTTCCGGAACCGAGAGAGCAGGCAGACCAAAGGCTGGCTCGCGGATCTCGTCACCGGGCAAGGACGGCCGGTGGCTACCGGCAAGAACCACCAGAAGCTCGCCGACGCGCAAGTCGTTGGCAGCCACCGTGGTTCCGTGAATGCGGATATGGTAGCTCTTGTCCTTGATCGAGATGTCGTCGGTGACCTTGATCTCAGGCACCACAAATCCGTATTGGGTGGCGAATTTCTTGCGCATCTTGGCGACGCGGAAGGCCAGTTCCTCGTGTGACCCGAGCAGCTTGGTGGCGACCTGCTTGCCGAGCACCAGTTCGATCTCGGCGGTCTTGAGGATAGATTTGACCGAATCCTTTTCCTTGTCTTTCTCTTCCTGCTCGGTGCGGTGCACTTCCTGCGCTTCGGCACGGGCTTTCTGGTCGCGCTGGCGCGGGATGATCCAGCTGCCGAATGCCATACCCGCACCCAGGATCATGAACGGAAAGAAAGGCAGGCCGGGCATCAGGGCGAGGAGGAAGAGCAGTCCGGATGCAGCAAACAGCGCACGCGGATAGCCGCCGAGCTGATCGATAACCGCTTCGTCGGTGGAGCCGAGCTGGCCGCCGCGCGAAACGAGAAGGCCGGCCGCGAGCGACACGATCAGTGCCGGGATCTGGCTGACCAGACCGTCGCCAACCGAAAGGCGCACAAAAACATCGGCAGCTTCGCCGATCTGCATGTCGTGACGCGCATAGCCAATGATGATGCCGCCGAACATGTTGATGCCGGTGATCAGAAGGCCGGCGATGGCGTCGCCGCGGACAAATTTCGAGGCACCGTCCATGGAACCGAAGAACGAGCTTTCCTGCTCCAGTTCCCGGCGCCGGTCATGAGCTTGCTTTTCATCGATCATGCCAGCCGAAAGGTCAGCATCAATGGCCATCTGCTTGCCCGGGATGGCATCAAGGGTAAAGCGGGCGCCGACTTCCGCGATACGGGTAGCGCCCTTGGTGATGACGATGAAGTTCACCGTCACCAGAATAAGAAACACGATCACGCCGATGACGAAGTCGCCGGACATGACCATCTGCGAGAAGCCACCGATCACCTGCCCCGCCGCATCGGGACCGACATGCCCCTCAGACAGGATGACACGTGTCGTCGCGATGTTGAGCGACAGCCGCATCATCGTGGCGATCAGCAGAATGGTCGGGAAGGACGAGAAATCGAGCGGGCGCCTGATCCACAGCGCCACCATCAGGATCAACACGGAAAACGCGATCGAAAACGCGAGCCCTACATCAATAAGAAAAGCCGGAATTGGCAGGAACAGGATGGAGAGGATGGCGACGATGCCGAAGGCAAAGCCCATGTCCTTTCCCTGAAAACCTGTCTTCTGGATCGCCAGCGCTTGCGGGTTGGCCATGTTTTCGGAGCTCCGGAGCACAGCGCAGGCATCATGCCCACGCAATAGGTCACCGCGACCCTAGAGATCGAAGCTTGCGCGAAGGTGGCAGAGTGGATGATGGAGAGGGCAGATCCGGTCGAGCGGCGGGCCAAGTCCAGCTATTGCCCTGCGCTGGTCCTGCGTCGATTGACGCGCAAGGGAGGCCTGATTGCCCAGGCGAAATGGATCAGGCCCGAGAGGTCAACCTTTCGGGCATTGGACTTGCCTACATCAGAACCCGGATTCGACCCGCTGGAAAACGATATTCGTAAAGGTGGAAATCTGCGCTCCGACAAAGGGCGCAGAGATTGCTACAGTTACCAGAATGGCAACAATCTTGGGGACGAAGGTCAGGGTGATTTCCTGAACCTGGGTCAGGGCCTGGATAAAGGCGATGCCGACACCGACGAACATGGCAACAAACACCGCCGGGCCCGAGCAGACAAGCACAGTCCAGATCGCTGTTTGAACAATATCTAGCGCGTCAGCTTCGTTCATCTTAGCTAATTGTCACACCTGCACCGATCACAACTTCTTCGCCGGTATTCAGCAAAGCAATCAAGCCGTCGGAGTAAACCCTTACCTGATCAATCTCGCCGGAGATAGTGCCGTCTGCACTGGTCAGGGTCCGACCGATCATGGATCCGGCCTGGCCGAGTGTCGAGGACTGCAACAGGTTTTCCAGGTTTTTGTTGGTCTGGATGGTCTGCTCCACCTGGCTGAAAGTCGCAAGCTGAGCAATCTGCTCAGTGGCGTCCATCGGCTCGGTAGGGTCCTGGTTCTTCATCTGCTGGACAAGCAGGGTAAGAAACGTATCATAATCGAGCGTAGCTTTGTTGGAGGCTGTCTGAGCGGCCGATGTAGAGGCCGTCATGGTGCTTGAAACCGAACTTACGTCCATGGTGCCAACTCCTTGCGAATCTGTTCAATCGTGCCGGCCGACATGCCGGCGGTATCGAGAATCTGTTCTTCGATGGGGTAGAGCGCCCGGATGGCCTTGAGGGCTTCGAAAGCCCGGCCCTGGGTCACCATGCCATCGATGTGCTTGAGCTCGGTAAGAACTTCCTCGTTCTTGAAGCAGGTCAGCAGCATGACAACCGATTTGCGGAACATGCCCATGGCCTGCTCTGCACCTTCCGGATTGATCAGCATCATCTGAACGATGAAATAGAGCTGTCTGAGCGGTGTGGTCGCCTGTTCGGGCTGCAGAACATGGTTTTCCAGCAGGAAAGTCACATCATTGAGGAATTCAAGAGCAACCTTGCGGTCTACCCGAAGCACGGCTCCGTTGATGAATATCCGTTCGCCTGCCTTGAGAGAAATGCGCAGAGAGCTTTTCATTTCAATCCGTCCCTGATGATGATCGAGATATCAATGATGCCCTGGAAATTGTCAGATTGACGCTTCCGGATGCTCTCCGATTCCTTGATTATCCATATGCCTATTGAGATGAGGTTGGCGCGAAGCTCCTCAGCCAATTGATTGTCAGGCGATGCCAGGTCTTCCACGAATCGCACCCAAAGACGGCTGCAAAAATAGACCGCTTCAACCGCATCGCGAGATTCAAGGCCATTCGCCTTTGCTGCTCGAAGCAGCGAGATTGAATGATTGATCGCCTCTCGCTCGCGTTCGCGTGCTTCGGCAACACCATCCTCCTGAACATCCGCGTAGGAAAATTGGTACATTCAGACGCCCTTCATGTTTGTCCATTTACACCCGGAAACTCCAGGCAATGCTGCTACAAGTAATTCATCAAGCTCATTTGCTGGATCCGGGCCGTGAGCGTGTATGACGTCTCGACCTGGGCCATCAATGAATTCATTCGCGTAGACGCCTCATAGGCATCCACACCTTCAACATCGCCCAAGTGGAGGGAGATGATGCGTAGTTGTGATTCCAGTGCGGTATTTGCCTTGGTGATCCGGTTTTCCGAAACACCGAGCGTACTGCGCTGATTGTCGATCCCGGTCACCGCAAGGCCTGCGTATTCGATCGCGCTGGCGTTAACCGAAGTGCGGACTTCGGCGGAGATCGGAGAATTGAGAAGCTCGGCTCCGATAACCGCCGCAAGCGCAAAGTTGCGCATGCCCACGGAATTGGCGTTGGTGCTTGATTCCACCACCTCGTTTTTCAAGATGCGGCTCGTCACATTGGTATCGGAGGCGCTCGACCAGTCGGTGTTCCAGGCTGCACCTGTGAATTCCGGCTCGAGCACGTTGGAGATGAAATTGTCCATCTGGGCAACTGTGATGCCCGCGGCCGCAGGATCATCCTGGGCAAAGGTGAAATGCCCCAAAAACAATGCGTCAAACGCCGCTTTCGGCGCTGAGCCAGCAGCCAGATAATCTTCCAGCGGCTTGGTGTTGGTGTTGATGCCGGAGAACAGGTACTCTCCGTTGGCCGAGGTGTTGCCGGCAATCGTGAACGCCCCGAGAGCTGATTCGATATCACGCTGTGCGATCAGCAGCCGGTTGGCATCATCAGATCCATTGACCGCGATAAAGGCCTCGAGCATCTGCTGCGCGGAATCTGACATCATGTTCAAGGCCGATTGCGAGGCCGAAAGACGTTGGGTCACCAGAGCATTGGAATCGAGTATGCTATTGAGGCGTGTGACATCACTGTTGAGCGTGACGCTGTTGGAGGTCTTTGCCCCAAGCGCCAGGCCAATATCGGCATAACGACCTGTGACAATTTCGGTGTTGAGCTTCTGGATCTCGTTCTGCCCGCGACCGATGGTCAGTCGCATGGCGTTTTGCAGTGCCAGATTGGAAACAAAACTCGTTTTCATTGCATTACCTCGCCACTGCCAGGAGCGCCTGGAGCATTTCATCCACCGCAGTTATCAAACGTGCTGACGCCTTGTAGGACTGCTCCAGTTCGAGCAGCATCGACATCTCTTCATCCAGCGATACGCCCGTGATGCTGGACAAGGCTTCGACAGAGCGGAAGCGGGAGGCTTCGCGCGATTCAGCTGCAGACTCTGCATCGCTTCGATTGAGCTCGAGCCAGCCGATCGACTGTGCAGCGAATTCCATAAGGCTGGCTGAAGACGAAAGTCCTGCAGCGGCATCGAAACCCATCGGTTCGTCCAATGTCAGGACGTAGGAGTCGAGCAGTGATGAATATCCGGTGGCGCCGGTGGGGTTTGAGCTGTAGGCGGCACCGTTGATGCCACCGTCTCGCAACAGTTTCGGGTCACCGCCGAGAGACTGAATGAGCGCTGGATTGACGGTGATCGAGGAGGCGATGCCGGTCACGATTGTCGCGCCTGTTGGAACCGTCCCCGAAGCCCAGGTGAACAATCCCGGCTCATCTGGAAGTGTCGGAGTGGGCGACTGATCGCTTTCCGCAAAGCTTACGACAAGTGCGCGCGCGATCTCGTCGAGCTGCGTCTGCATTTCCGGGGCATAGTCGTCACGGATCTGAATGAGAGACTGCAGCGAGCCGCGGCCGGTCGTGTTCGCGCCCTGGCCGGCAGCCAGAGGAACACCGTCAACAAAAACCTGATTGCCATCAACTGATGCCGCGAACCCGGAAGATGGTGCAAAATCGACGGGACGGGCGATTGTTTCAAACAGCGTCACACCATCGCTGGTGTAGAGTGCCATGTCGTTGCCGGACCGGCTGACCTGGGTCACTCCGATGATGGACGAGATATCCTTGATCAAGCCTTCGCGCTCATCAAGTTCAGCGCTGACATCCTTGCCGGTCAGCGTACCGCTGACGACCTTGTTGTTGTTGATCTCGAAGCGCGCAAGCAGCTCGTTGAGGGAATCGACCTGGCGTTCGATTTCCTTGTCAGCTTCAAACCGGACCGTCTGGACCGCTTGCGAAGCCTCCTGAAGCCCGTTTGCAACCGTCACGGCGTCAGCTATCGCCATCTGCGCCAGTGTTGCCTCAGCGGGCTTGGCGGCATAGGTGGCCAAGGTGTCGCGCATCGTCGCGATCAAGACAGACGGCGACGATTCATAGTCATTGCCGCCAAGTATGTTTTTCAGGTCCGACAACCCGGTGAGCAGAGTATTCTGCGCACTGGACGTTGATGTGTCGGCAATACTCCGGAAGAACAGGGCCGTATCCGTGGCGCGCTGGATGCTGACACCCTGGGCACCGATAAGGGAATTGGTCAGAACCGCGTCACGCCGGGCGTAATTCGGGTCGCTGGCATTGGAGATGTTTCGCGATATGACGCTGGTCTGTGTCGCATAATTCGACAGAGACGTTTGCGCCGTACTGAGTGCGGATGTCAGAGACATTGACTATTCTTTCCAGTTCCCGAAACGAACCTAGCGCTTGAGATTGACAAGGACGTCCAGCAGATCCGAACCTGTCTGGAAAACCTTGGAGTTGGCCGTGTAACTGCGCTGTGAGGCGATCATATCCGTCAACTCGGTGGCGAGATCGACGTTCGAACCTTCCTGAGCACCTGAAATCAGATTGCCAAAGCCGCCCGAACCGCCAAAGCCGGTGGTGATCACGCCCGAGTCGATGCCCTGGGAGTAAATATTGCCCGGCAGCGGAATGAGGTTGTCGGGGCTGGCGACATTGGCCAGCGCAACCTGATACAGCGGTTTGAGGTCGCCGTTTTCGTATTTGGCATAAACGGTGCCATCCGCAGAGATCTCGACATCGGTCACGGCACTCGGCGCATTTCCGTTCACATCGGCATCATCGACGGTAAACTCGTAATTCAGCTGCGTCATCTCGGACAGATCAATGGTGAGCGCGGCGCCGCCAGGGACGGTCAGGGAAATATCGGTCGGGCTTGCAGCTGCGAGGGCACCATTGAGAGCCGGATCGAATACCAGGTTCTGCGTCTGAAGGGCGCCGCCAGTGTAGGGGAAGCCGGTTCCCGGCGTTGCCGCAGCACGATCGAAGACAGCTACTTCCCAGTTATCATCGGCGGTTTTTGAGTAATAGAAGTCGAGCAGGACTTCCTTGCCGACCGTGTCGTAAACGACAAGCGAGCTCTTGTGCGAGTATTCCGCTGTCGCCGTGTTGTTGGACGGAAGGTCAGCCGCTGCGACAACGGTGGCGCTGTCGTTGAGGTTGGCAAAGAAATTACCGGTTGTCGACGGCGTTGCCGTAAGACCGGCAGACTGCACATTGACCGGGACCAGGCCATCAAATCCGTTGACGACCGGCGCAGGTGTACCACCGGTATAGTCATAGCCCATCAGCGTGAAGCCGGCAGCGTTGACCAGATTGCCATCGCCATCCTTGACGAATGACCCGGCCCTGGTCAGGAACGAGCTGCCACTGCTGTCGTTGACAATGAAGAAGCCGTCGCCATCGATTGCCAAGTCGGTGTTGGACGTCGTGAACTCTAGAGGGCCGGCGTCGGAGATCGAGTACCGGACGCTGGTCTGAACCGCACCGGAATTGTAAGATCCCGCACTGCTTGGCAGAATGAGCGAGGAGAACGCCGTTGTTGCCCGCTTGTAGCCAGGCGTGCTGGAGTTCGCAATGTTGTCTGCAACGGTGCTCAGGCGGTTGGCTTGGGCGTTCATTCCAGACGCACCAGTTTGCATCATTCCGTAAAGGCTCATCGCGTAATCCCTCGTTTACTACTGCGATTTAGATTAGCGTGCGTGCCTTGCGTGAACCTGATTGCTTGGGAGGGATTTGGCTGGCCAGCCGATTTAAATCCGATGGCCAAAGCCGATTTACTTCCAGTCGATGAGGTATCCAAGGAACCGTTTTGAATCGATAGGATCAAAGCCCAGACGCTTGCGCAGTTTCTTGCGCAGTTTTGAAATGTGGCTTTCAACAACGTTCTCTTCCACGTCCTCGTCAAAGATTCCGTAGATGGCGTTGAAGATCTGCTGCTTGGTGACCCGACGGCCGCGATTGGCGACAAGATATTCAAGGATACGACGTTCGCGCCTTGGAAGGGCGAAAGTGCGATCTTCGATTTCCGGATCCCGGCCATCCGAAAAGACCCGGATTGGTCCAATTTCGATGTGTGTCGAGATTGCCTTCAGGCGGCGGCGAATTGCTGCAGCACGTGCAAGAATTTCGCGTGGATGCACCGGCTTGCGGACCACATCGTCAACACCGCTGTCATAAAACGCCAGTGTGGATTCCAGTGAGGGCGTGTCGCTGACTGCGATTACCGGCGCCTGGGTACGGTCACGGATAGCTCTAGGCAGATCCATCATCTGGCTGCCATGGCCAATCAGGAAGGCCTCCACAGCCTCAAGATCCGAGTCCGCCGCCGTATGGACCCACTCACCGAATTCAATGGAATCGAAACTCGCCGAAGGAACTCCTTCGCGCCCAAAAAGGGATGTATACCCGTCTTTAACCAATTGCCGGTCATCAACCACTACGATCATTCGTTCGCCTCCGAATCAGTGTGGTGCCTCGTTAACCAAGAAGTACGAATCCGCAGAATCCAGGTAAACTATGAAATGGGTATGGTGACAATTAATAATTGATTAACCATGTTTTCCGCTGATTTGGCTAGATATGGTAGGCGACCACTCGCATGACACAATTTTGTTTGGAAAAGTTAACAAAAGGTTAATTTTTCACTTGCGGCAACCGTATTTGCCTAAATCTTAACAAATTGTGGGAGATCGCGGCATTTTATCGTATTTTCTATTTTTGGTTGTATTAGCCGCAAAATGATCGAGCCTGTTTTGTCCATGCTCCGTGACCTGTCGCAATGAGGTTGGCGATCACTCGACAGACATATTTTTTCTGGGCGGGATCATTGTTCGGTCCAGCGTGATACCGCGCGACTGCCATCGTCCATGTTTCATGGCGGGCGTGCAGACGGGAAAGGAACCGTGCCGCGTATTCGACATTTGCGTGCGGATCCAGCATTGCAGCAACCGACCTGAATTCGGCGCCGTGGTAACGGTGATTGATCTGCATGCATCCCAGATCGATCAATGTCTTTCCCTGGGCTCGCGCCTGTTCGAACTCTCGCAGTGCATCGGCACGGCTCCTGGCGTAGACCGTCCGCCCCTCGATATTGAGGGCGTAAGGATACAGCGCCCCTTTCCGGCCGGTTTCGGTCAGCCCGACCGAATGGAGAATGCCATGCGGCACACCGTGGGCTTTTGCAGCTGCGAGAATTTCGGCCTCGCAGACACCGGTTGCCGCGTCTGCCTTATTCGACATCAAAAAGTCAGAGGTAAACGCCGTCAGTACGCCCAGCACCAGACCCAGCATACGAACTCTGTTCATGGCTTTGCCCCCCTCGGCTGCCGGATTGCTGCTGACCGGCATTGTTGCCGCTACCATCCCTGCCAAAAGACTGGGCATCGTTCGCACCAGGTCCCTGCTGACCGGTCTGGAAACCCTGCTGGGCGCTCTGACCGGACGCACGGTCCGATCCGACGACGTGTTGTACGGTTATCTGCTCAACGCCAAACCCCTGCCCGCGCAGGGACTTGAGAATGGACTGGTTGTCGTCCTTGATCTGACGGTAGGCTTCTGCCGTCTGAACCTTGATTTCAACCGACAGCTCATCGCCGGAAAGCTTCAAAACCGCGGTCACGCTGCCGAGCGAGACCGGATTGAGCTGCAGCTTAAGTGTATGGAGGGTTTGTCCAGCTTGCGGCGCCCCTGTCTGGGCAAGTGCCTGCAGCGGTGCGGCGCGCTGGGCTGCCAGCGCATTGCTGCTGGCTTCGGCCAGCGAACGGGTCAGCATCTGAGCGTTTGCGGACAAGTTCTGGGCCGGCATGAACCGGCGAGATTCAATCACTTCAACCTTGCCGTCCTTTTTGCCGGCAAGGTCGTCAATCCGCTTGTCATCTGCACCGTTCTGCTTACCCGCATTGCGGCCGCGGGCCTGGGTCTTGTTTGCATCAGCATTGGCCGGCGCGGCCTCACCGTCGAGACCCAAGGCGCGGATGGCTTCCTTGAGAGAAGATGGATCCTTCTGCTGATCAGGAGCGGTGGACGCTCCAGATGTCTTTTGTGGGGCTGGGGCACTCTGGCCGGCCTGACTGGCCGCAGCTGCCTGCACCACTTGCGCGGTCGGCGTTGTCGCTGCCGTCTTGGCATCTACGGACGTTTGAACGACCTTTGCATCGGCTGCCTGAACGGAAGCCGCAGGTTTTGTTGCAGTCACGTCGGCAGCAACCTGATCAGTGGTAGTACGCGCTGCAGCATCGGCGGCAGCAGCCACTTCAACCGTCTTCGGCTGAGTGGCAATCTCGTTGCTTGCGGTTTTGATGGTCAGGGCCAGAGCCTCATCGGCAACCTCCGCATCGGTGAGTTCTACATTGGCTTCAGGGGGCTTTTCCAGCAATTCGGAGGCCGGGTCTTCCCCATTCTCACTCGCGCCAAGGTCTGCACCGTCCGGGTAGCTGGCACTGGACTGCAACCCAGCCAACAGGTTGAGAATGTCATCGGACTGTCCCGGCCGGGCTGTAACCTGTTCGTCTGGTTCTGCACCGACATTTTCAGTATCGACTTCGCTCTTGGACATCCCCTTGTCCAGATCGGCCCCAGTGCTGCGATTTTCCTTGGAGAGGGCTGCAGAAAACGCGTCAGACTTGGCTCCGTCTGCGAAGTCTCCACTCGGCATCCCATCGCCCGCCTTCGCGGCCGGTCGCGCAGGTACTTGCCGCTGCAACACCATATCCAAAGCACTCACGACGCTTTCCCTTCAATATCACTCAAGCAGTTTGTCTATACGCTCGAGTGCTTGCCTCCGGTCCGACACATAGCCCTTAAATGCTTCTTCCTCAGCAATCCGGATCTCTTCCTCGGCAGCGCTTGCGCGCCTGAAAATCGGGCTTCCGGTTTTTCTTGCGGAGCCTGCCGCAGGGTTGAGGTCTTCACCATCTTGCTTGTTTTCGGGTTCTGTCATGATGGACGGCATTGCTTGTGTGAAGCTGTCGAGCACGGGCTTCCTGACGACTTCGCTCGCAACCATTTCCGCAGCTTCTCGCAGGGCGCGATCACGGCGTGACAGCCGTGCGCCTGCCAGCCCATTGATGCTTTCCAGGACTCCATCGACACCATCAGTGGGTATTTTCGCCATGCCGGAGTACAGCTCTGCCATGGCCTGCGGTGTGGTGTCATTGGTTCCCAGCAAAGCTTCAGCCTTGTCGGACGCAAACACCGCCAAATCGCGCATTCCCGTAATGGCCGCCTTGCGGGCTATGCGCAGATAGATCTCGCGTTTTCGTGGCCGGTCCATGAAGGAAAGAATTTCACTTAATCCGCCTTCGCCAATCTCGCTGTAGTTGCTCTGGATCAGGTCAACCAGAAGATCAGCGTACTGGCCTGCATAAGGAGAGTTGATAAAGCGGCGTGCATACATCTGAGCATAATGCAGCGCCTCCTCCAGCATGTTTTTCTCCGAGGCTATGAATAGCGACCGGCGAAGTGCTGCCTCTTCGACCAGGGTGCCAGGTGCGGACAATCTTGCCCAATCGAACAGTTTCAATGCAGCCACATCATTCATCGACGCCGTCACATTGGCCGCCACCAATGTTATGTAGGGGCCGATCTCGGTATCGCGGTAGATCTTGACCACCTCGGTCAGCTCGGTCTGGGTCTTGGCTGCTCGGCCATTCAAATATGCGCGGAGAACGGTGGTCACCTCGTTGTCGAAGTTGCCGAACTTGTCCTTGATCGCGAGGATGTCGAGTGTAGCCGGATTGCCGCCGCTCATGGCATAAATCAGTGCTGCGTCAACATTGCGGGGGTCGTCAAAGACTTCCTGCTCCGCCTCGCGCAGCCTGCTGTCGATCACACCGACGAGAAAGCGCTGCATCTCCATCGCCGAATGGTCGCCCTGTACCACGGCATCCTGTACGAACTGCAAGGACCGGACCAACTTGTAGGGCTCGAGGACTTCCATCTTGTCGCCGATCTCGAACCCGGCCTCCTGAGTGGGTTCTGAATAGGGCGCCTGGACGCCTTCCACGGGTGCGGGCTGCTGACCATCCGTGGGCGCCTGGTCTGGCTGCGGTGCCGCCTCGGTGCCGGCCTGAGGTCCGGATGCCGCCTCGGAAAGCGTTTCGGCATGAGTGTCCGATGGCTCGCGGGCTTCTTCCGTCGGAGCGACGTCTTCAGCTGCATCGGAAAATGTGGTGGCTCCGTGAAACAGCTCGAACGGCAGCGGCTTCACCGCCTCCTGCGCAACGGCTGCACAAGCAAGCATCGACGTAAATACGGCGATGCTCAAGGGCGCGGAATGACCGACACGCCGCATCATCAGCTTCCTTTGGCCGCGACGAGAATTTCAATACGCCGGTTGACTTCCGCGTAGGGGTTCTCCGGATCCTTCAAACGCCGGTCGGCAAATCCGGACACCTGGATTATCCGATCCTCCGGCACGCCGCCGCGCACCAGCATGAACAAGGCGGAGTGGGCGCGCGCTGTCGACAGGCGCCAGTTGTCATCATTGCCGGACGTGTATGGCCGCGCATCGGTGTGACCGCGGATGGCAATTGCGCCGGGACGCTTTGCCAGCAATTCGCCAATCTTCTCCATCGCGACGACCAGATCGCGCCCCGGCACCGCAGAGCCGACATTGAACATGCCGAAATCGAGCTGATCGGTCAGAGAGACAAGCAAGCCTCCTTCAGATGGTGTGACGGTCAGACCTTCGGCGAGCTTGCCGACACCATTACCCAGAGCCTGCGCGATTTCATCTTTGAGAGTAGCGGCTTCGGCTTCAATTCTTGCGGCCTCGGCCTGCTGTTCGGCTTCAGCCCCCGTTCCGCCCTCGCCGGCCGTGTCCGCTGCCTGACTGCCGCTGGGACCGGCTTCGAGATCCGCGCCGAAATTTCCTGCCTGTGCATATGGATCGTCGAGCAACCCGAGGTCATCCAAAGCATCAGGCGGAGCATTGTTTTGCGGATAGCCATCGGACTCGACCATGGCCTGGCTCTCCTCCATGGCCTTTCGATCCTCCTGGGTCTGCTTGGACCAGAAATCCGGATCAAATGGATCGCGATAGGCATCTCCACCTGAAGCGCCGGTCGCCGGGCCGGAGTCTGCCGCGCCGCCCTCACCCTTTTCTGAAATATTGGTCTGGGTTCCGGTTTCCTGGGCGATTTCAGCCAAGACCGAGAACGGGTTTTCGAAATAGTCAGATTCAGAATAGTCCTGCTTTTCGCCGGCAGTGCTGTTTTCCTGAGTGCCTGCCTCCGCGGCCTCGCCGTCGGTGGTGCCCTCACCCTCCGACTTCGACTTTGGCGCGTTGGCTTCGCCATCCTGGGTGTTGCCGACTTGCTTGATGCCGCGGTCGGTCGGCTTGTCGTCCATCAGCTTGATTGGATTGAAGTAACTTGCCACCGACGCCTTGCTTTCCTCATTGGCGGCGTTGACCAGCCACATGACGAGGAAGAAGGCCATCATCGCAGTCATGAAGTCGGCGTAGGCGATCTTCCACACACCACCATGCGCGCCATCCTCGTCATTGCCGCCGCGGCGCTTGACGATGATGATCTCGTTCTTGCCCTGGTGGGTTGAGTCGCCTTCAGCCATCAGAGAACCTCAGCAAGCGCTTTGGACCAATCCGACAACCGGCTGGCAAACAGTGTCCTGTTGACCTCGACCTCGATGTCAAACCGGTCGTTGTGCTGTATGGTCAGCTTTTCCGAGTCAGGACCTATGAGTTCGCATAGGGACTCCACCAGGGCTTCCGAGCCGGACACGCGGATATGGTCTGCATTTTCCAGTGAAAGTATCTTGCGTATCTCGTCAGCGAGGCCAGCGATAATCCGCTGGCGAATGGTTGCGTCAATCAATGGCTTCAACACGGCCTCGACATCGCCTGCAAGCAATTCGGCAATCTCTTCGCTTCTGGCTTCTATGGCCACAGGGATGGTCGTGGCGGCAGCGGCTTCGAGTTCCTCGCGTAACGCCTGCATTTCAGCTGCATGAAGGGTTTCCACGGCAAGGTGTTCGGCTTCGAATTTGCGGGTCAACTCCGCCCGGACCATCGCTTCGCCTTCGGCACGGGCCTCAGCGCGGATGCTCTCGATGTTGATGTTCGGCAAAGCTACCGGTTTTTCATCTTCATCGACATGCTGGTCAGCATGGAACCCGCTCATGTTACTGAACTCGAAATCCGGTAGATACCGCGCGAAACTGGCCGTCATGAGCCTCTCCGATTGCTGGCAATTGCTGACGATAGCCGATGCAATTTCGTTCCCTTCAAGATCAGAAGGCTGGGATTGCATGATCCGACTGCGCCTTCATGCGCGTGAGAAACCTAGATAGCTAAACTTGTGTGAGAATGACGTCAGGCTGCCCGACCTGATAAATGCTTCATTCTCACAACGAGAAAGCCGCCGGTCCGCCCCAAGGGCAATTTTGGAGCGGACCGGCTGATCCACCATGTCCGTTGACCGGCGGCACAGCGGAATTTGATCAGCCTATGCGCGCCTTTACGGCGCGCTCCGATGTTACTGGAAGAGCTGCAGGATATTTTCCGAGTTGGAGTTGGCAATCGACAGTGCCTGGATGCCCAGCTGCTGCTGTGTCTGCAGCGCCTTCAGTCGTGTCGATTCCTCGTTCATATCCGCATCAACCAGACGGCCGATGCCGGAGTCGATGGAGTCCATCAGGTTGGCAACGAAGTCTTCCTGCATGGAGACACGCGATTTGATGGCGCCGAGATTGGATGCAGCGTCGGTCATCTGTGTCAGGATCGAATCTGTGACACGGATCATGTCGTCGACCTGAGCGTCGGATGTCGTGGCGGTCAGAGCAATGAGTGTACCTGTCGCTGTCGTAGTCGCCCCGGCACCCGTGTCGATCAGACGGTAGTACGCCGCCGTACCGGTGGTGGTGGGATTGAGCAGGTCGGCATCGATATCATTGGTCAAAAGACCGAGGGTTTCGTTGTCTGTGGCGATCAGCGTCAGGCTGGAGACATTGATGTCGAGCGTGGTGATCGACACCAGGCCGTTGACGTCGCGGTTGAATCCGCCGACCACGGACTTGGTGCCTGCCGCGGTCGCAGTTGTGTTGTTGAGCCAGTTCTCACCTGAGAACGATGCTGAAACAGCAATCGATTGAAGCTGGTTCTTCAGCTCGGTCAGTTCCTTGTCGATCTTGGTCTTGTCGACACCGGGTTCGCGCGCTGCAACCAGCTTGGCCTTGATTTCGGAGATCACATCAATGGAGCTGTTCATCGCGGTGTAGGCGATGTCGACCTTGGCGGCGCCAAGTCCGAGGGCGTCCTTGACCGTTGAAAGCGCCTTGTTGTCCGACCGCATTGTAGTTGCGATCGACCAATAGGCCGCATTGTCGCCGGCCGTTTCAACGCGGTAACCCGAGGACACGCGTGCCTGGGTTGTCTGCATTTCGGAGTTGATTGTACGAAGAGTCTTAAGAGCAGCCATTGCAGCTGCGTTGGTCATGATGCTGGTCATATTTAAATGCCCCCTATAATTGCCCAGGGACATACCGGCCACAAACCCGGTTACGATGATCTTGCTTCATGCTGCCGGCTTGGCTCTAGAGCTACGTGCCGGTTCATCGTTGGTTACTAAGGCGTAAACGTTTATGGTTAACGAGGAGTTAATTCAACCCCTAAATCTAGTGAGCACGCGAGCTGGAGACAAAAAACGTTTTCATTCCGCAATAGTCTTACCTGCTTTTTTTCAACGCGTTACCGCAGCGAACACCGGAAATGAACGATTGTTCAAGCCGACAGCGCCTGTAAACGGAAAAAGGCCGCATCGAAATCGATGCGGCCTTTGTGTTCTTGCTTGTCGGAGCCGCTCGAAAGCGGCTCCGAGTCTGCGGCTCTTAACGGAAGAGCTGCAGGATGTTTTCCGAGTTGGAGTTGGCAATCGACAGCGACTGGATGCCGAGCTGCTGCTGGGTCTGCAAGGCCTTCAACCGGGTCGATTCCTCGTTCATGTCCGCATCGACAAGACGGCCGATACCGGAATCGATGGAGTCCATCAGGTTGGCAACGAAGTCTTCC
>Ga0209344_10001059_pt1 | contig 39251 bp, 44 predicted proteins | sample Cruoilmetagenom6_FD_187293 | JGI IMG/M metagenome (GOLD analysis project Ga0209344, IMG submission 187293) | Oil polluted marine microbial communities from Coal Oil Point, Santa Barbara, California, USA - Santa Barbara Oil Seep Sample 6 (SPAdes)... | ecosystem: Environmental > Aquatic > Marine... | reverse complement strand
GGGGGGGGGGGGGGGGGGCAGGAATAGTGTTACCGGATCGCGGTCATCCGGTCGAGTTGCCAGATGCTGCGTGAATAGATTGTCTCGGTTCGATAATCGGCGTTGGCATCATAGTTGTAGATCACCCACAAAGGCCCGTTGTCGCGCAGCTTCATCGGCTTTCCGTTGCGCTCATAGGCGATAATCGGGGTGTCCCCGGTCAGATCCTCAACCGAGAGCGTGATGGCGTAATCATTCACCGCCTTCATTTCGAGTTCTTCTGCCTCAATACCAAAATGCTCAAGCAGGGCCAGAACCGGCACGCCGGTGAACTGCTGTGTGCCGCTTGTCCAGATTGTGGTGGTTTTATAGGAAATCGCAGGAAGTGCGCGTAAATCCTGTTCGCTCAGGGGGATGACCCTGGCGCGGCCATCCTGAGCATGAGGCACAGAGACGGTCAGGATCACGGGTGGATTTTCCGATGCAAAGCCAATGCTTTGCGCGGCGACGCTTGCAAGACACACCGCGCCCAGGCCGGATAGGAATACACGTTTTTTCATGTCAGCCCCTTTTTGCGAAACCAGATCCCATAATGAAGGTCAGCGATTTCAAATCCATGCCCCTATGCACCTGGGTAGGGGATTTATATACTCATGAAAGTATTTCTGGGGTTAACGGCAAAAACATTATGAGCGATTATCGCTTTTCCTGTCTTCGGTAAGTTAAGAGCATCGACGCGTTCAAAGGTTGAATAAATGAAAAAACTGTTGCTGGCCGATGATCATGATCTGGTCCGTGAGACCATTGCAGAATTTCTGCGCGGTCAGGGGAAATTCGACGTTTATGTCGCGAATTCCTTGGACACCGCTCTTGATATCTGTGACGCGCAGGGCCCATTCGATCTTGTGCTGCTTGACTTCATGATGCCCGGAATGGATGCTCTGTCAGGCCTCGCGCGGATGAAAGCGCGCGCGCGCTGTCCGGTGGCGATTCTATCGGGAACGGCGCCGCCGGATGTGGCGCGGCGTACCCTGCGGTCGGGCGCGGCGGGGTTTCTGCCCAAAACGCTTGATCCGCAAGCGCTGGTTTCTGCAGTGCGCTATATGCTATTGGGCGAGATCTACAAGCCGATGGAATTTCTGAGTCTTGAGGACAGCATAATCAATCCGGTCAACCTGACACCGCGCGAGACCGATGTTCTGGTCGGCATTTCAGAGGGTAAATCCAATAAGGAAATTGCCCGCGATCTCGATATTCAGGAAGTGACGGTCAAGCTTCACCTCAAGACGATGTCTCGTAAACTGAATGCCAAAAACCGCACCCATGCGGCGATGCTGGCGCGGGATATGGGATTGGCTTAATGTGATGCATTAAGATGACCATGTAAATCTATGAAATAAAATGGAAAAGGCCCCTCATTCAACGGGGCCTTTGTCGTTTTTCTGGAAAACTCAGGCGCGGCGGCTGCGGCTGCGGCTGCCTGCGCGCCCACCGGTGCGGGCGACTTCGCCGGGCTTTGGCGGCGCCTTGTTGAACCTGATCCAGTTGCCGCCATGCGGGTCGTTGTTGGTCAGGAAGTTGGCGGCCATGATCGCCTCCATTTCCTTGCCCGCGCGCGGCTTGGTCGAGCCGAGACCGAACAGCTGACAGAAGGTTTCGTCATCCATATCGGCGGGCAGCACCAGGCCAGAGGCGGCAACCTCGGCCTTCTTGGCCTCGATTTCGGCCTGTTTCACCGGCAGGGCAATCGGGTTCATGATCGCGCTCGTCATGCCCGCGGCCATCGCCATCGGCAGGAAGGCGTTGTTGATGCCATGACGGTTGGGTAGGCCAAAACTGATGTTGGAGGCCCCGCAGGTGGTGTTCACGCCAAGCTCGTCGCGCAGGCGCCGCACAAGGGTAAAGACCTGAAGACCGGCGGTGCCCATGGCGCCCACGGGCATGACCAGCGGGTCAACCACGATGTCATGCGCGGGAATGCCGAAATCGGCGGCACGCTGAACGATCTTCTTGGCAACCTCAAAGCGCACATCCGGGTCCTCGGAAATGCCGGTGTCGTCATTTGAAATCGCCACGACCGGGACGTTGTATTTCTTGACCAGCGGCAGAACGTATTCAAGCCGATCCTCTTCACCGGTAACAGAATTCAGAAGCGGGCGACCTTCACAGGCCTTGAGACCGGCCTCAAGCGCGGCGGGAACAGAGCTGTCGATGCAGAGCGGCAGATCGACAAGCCCTTGAACCAGCTCGATGATCTTGGTCATCAAGGGGGGCTCGGTCTCATTCGGGTTGGGGTTCGAGTTGTACACCACACCCGCATTGATATCGAGAACCGTGGCGCCGGCCGCAGCCTGGGCAATCGCGTCGGCCTCGACGGTCGAGAAATCGCCCGCTTCCAGTTCGGCGGCGAGTTTCTTGCGCCCGGTCGGGTTGATGCGCTCACCGATCACGCAGAACGGCTCGTCAAAGCCGATAACGGCGGTTTTGGTTTTGCTCTCGACGATGGTGCGGGTCATATTTGGTCCTTCAGGATGCGTTTGCAGGTTTGCCGGCGTCACCGCCGTTTTCGATGGCCCAGGTGGCGTTGGTCTTGATCCCGCCAAGCGGGAAGAAGTGGACCTTTTCGATGTTGAAATCGGGGTTCGCGGCCTTATGAGCGGCCAGCTGGTTCAATACGTCATTCGGCTCGTAGGGCAACAAAAGCTTGGTAACATCCATCGCCCGTTTTTGCAGTACCTTGAGAGAGGGGCCAACCCCACAGGCAATCGCGAATTTGATCAGCGTCTGAAGCTTGGCAGGCCCGGCAATCCCGATATGGATCGGCAGGGTGATCCCGGCGGCAGCAAGATCATCGGCCCATTTGATGATCGGCTTGGCGTCAAAGGCAAACTGGGTTGCCAGCGCCATGTCGGCATCTGTGGTCTCGTTGAATTTCTGTTTCCAGCGCAGGGCATCCTCGACGTTTTTCATACCGCCCTTGGGGTCGATATCCTTGTTGCCTTCGGGGTGGCCTGCGACATGCAGGCGCTTGAAGCCCGCGCGATCAAACTCGCCGGTTTCCAGAAGTTGCATCGAGGAATGAAACTCGCCGTGCGGCTCTGCGACACCGCCGGCAAGCACGAGGGCCTGATCGACACCGGCTTCGCCTTGATAACGCGCGATCCAATCGGCAAGCGTGGCCTTGTCCTTGATGATCCGCGCCGGAAAGTGCGGCATCACCGGATAGCCATCCTTGGCCAGACGTTTGGCGGTTGCGACCATTTCTTCGATCGGGGTGCCTTCGATATGGGCGATATAGACGCGGGTGCCGTCCGGCAGCAGATCGCGGAAGTTTTCGACCTTCTCGGCGGTGCGCGGCATCACCTCGATCGAATAGCCCTGAAGGAACGCCTCAAGCTGGCCATTGACCGGAGCGGCGAATTTTTCACGTTTCTTGAAATTCAACAAAGCCATTGCGGCCTCCCATAGCGATCCGGGGCGCATTACGCCCAGCCATTATTGGCGATCAGGGTCTTGATACGCTCCTGATCATACTCTGCATCAAGCCGGGCCGCCTCTGATTTGGCGACATCGTCCTGCTCTCCGTCCACGGGATAGGGATCGGCCTTGCGCCAAGCGGCAAGATAGTCATCCGTGCCCGCCGCGCCGGTCTTCATTGCGGCGCGGTCAATGGCCTGTTCAAACCGTTCGGGCAACTGCACCTTGGCGCCGCGTCGGCCTTTTCCGGCAATGACCTGTGCGGGGATGTCCCGCCAGTAGACGATGGTGACGTCAACCATGGCTGATTCCTTTTCCTCGTGGTCTTTTCCTAATGCAGCCGGACCCGCCCGCAGGGTTTGATTTCGACAGAACGGATGCGTCCTGCGACGTGGCGACATTAACCGGGCGTCGTGGGGCTGACCACGGCAAGAATTGCGAAAAATATTCATTATCGTTATCGAGACTGCGCCGCGCCCCCTCGCAAAGCTTGCGCGGCCCCCCGTAAGACACTACCTTGATACCAACTTGAAATGGAGGGCGTGTCGTTATGGCGCCCAAGCGTCCCGAAAGTGCGGGCGCGGTCCCGAAACCGGTTGAGAGCCCCGCACTGAGCCTGCCGGATCAGATGCCGCTTTATGCGGCGCTTGATCTTGGAACAAACAGTTGTCGCATGCTGATTGCCCAACCACGGGGCAATCAGTTCAAAGTCGTGGACAGCTTTTCAAAATCGGTCCAGCTTGGCGCCGGGCTTGAAAGCTCTGGCCGTTTGTCACGCTCTGCGATCTATCGCACCATTCAGGCGTTGCGGGTCTGTCGCCAAAAGCTCAAGCGCCATCGCGTGACCCAGATGCGGCTTGTCGCAACCGAGGCCTGTCGGCGCGCCAGCAACGGCGCCGATTTCATGACGCGGGTCGAGCGCGAGACCGGGCTTTGCCTTGATATCATCGCACCCCAGGAAGAGGCCCAGCTTGCGGTCGTGTCCTGTGCCCCGCTGGTCAGCCCCAATACGGATCAGCTTTTGGTGGTGGATATCGGTGGCGGTTCAACAGAGCTGGTCTGGATTGACCTGACCGGCGTGCCCCGCCCCGAGCGGCGCCGCGCGATCATGCGGATGCATCTTGGCTTCAACGCCTGTGACACCCGCTTTGCCGCCGCGCGGGTGGTGGATTGGATCAGCGTGCCACTTGGGGTGGCGACGCTGCGCGATCAGTTCCGCGATGTCGAGGACGACTCGGCGCGCTTTGCTCTGATGAGCTGGTTTTTCGAGGAAAATCTGGCCGAATTCGCGCCCTATAAGGACGAGCAAAAGCGCGAGGGGTTTCAGATCATCGGCACCAGTGGCACCGTGACCACCGTGGCGGCAAGCCATCTTGGCCTCAAGCGGTATGATCGCAACAAGGTTGACGGGCTGACCATGACCAGTGACGAGATCGACCGCGTGATTCGCAACTATCTGGTGCTTGGCCCGGCGGGGCGGCGCGCCGATCCGCGCATCGGGCTTGACCGGCAGGCGCTGATCATGTCGGGCGCGGCGATTTTACAGGCGCTTTTGCGGTGCTGGCCAACCGACCGTCTGTCGGTGGCCGATCGCGGGTTGCGCGAAGGCATGCTCTACGCCCAGATGGCGGCGGACGGGGTTTTCAAGGACGGAACAGACTGATGGCCAAGACACCGGACGGCAAGAACACCTCGGGGCGCGGACAGCGTGATCTGACGGTGCAGGTAAAAACCGCGCGCGGGCGCAAACCCTCGTCGACACGCTGGCTTCAGCGGCAGTTGAACGACCCCTACGTCAAGCGCGCGCAGGTCGAGGGCTATCGCGGACGCGCGGCCTTCAAGATCATGGAGGTGGATGACAAGTTCCGCTTTCTGGTGCCGGGCGCGCGGATTGTCGATCTTGGCTGTGCGCCGGGCGGCTGGTGCCAGGTGGCGGTGCCACGGGTCAATGCGCTTGGCGAAAAGCAGGGCAAGGCGGTCGGACGCATCCTTGGCGTTGATTTGCAAGAGGTCGAGCCGATTCCGGGTTGTGAAATCCATCAGCTTGATTTCATGGCCGATGACGCGGATCTTCAGGTCAAGGAGTGGCTTGGCGGCAAGGCCGATGTGGTGATGTCGGATATGGCCGCATCAAGTTCGGGTCACAAACAGACCGACCATCTGCGCATCATCGCGCTCTGCGAGGCGGCGGCTTACCTTGCCTTCGATGTGCTTGAGATCGGCGGTACGTTTGTGTCCAAGGTTTTGGCCGGGGGCGCCGAGGGCGAATTGCAGAAGCTCTTGAAACAGCGGTTTGAAAAGGTTGCCAACGTCAAGCCGCCTGCGTCACGTGCCGATAGTTCGGAGAAATTCGTCGTGGCCACCGGGTTTCGTGGCTAGTGTCATAAAACCGGCGGGCGGGTTTCTGGCGGCATGCCGAGCGAGCGCCCTGCGCTGCGCGCGAGATGATCAAGGTGTGTGGGGGCGGCGGGTGGCCGATTTTCAACCCGGTCGCTGATGAATTTCGCCATGTTCCGCTGACGGATCAGTTCAAACAATAGCGCATGGCGCGGCGGTTTTTGCCGCACAGGTGGCGTGGGGGACTGAAATGACATGCCGAACCTCTTGCGTGACCGGGGAAACGTGACGGCATTTGATTGCCATGAAATTAAGGCGAATTTGGTTCGTCGGGGGCGCGATGGCATGGCGATGGCCCGCTTTTTGCGATCAATCGCCCCGAAATCCGCGCTGACGCAGACAATCAGCGAGGTGTCGCAGAGTGCGTTTGCACCCCGGCGCAAGTTGCGAGATAGTCACGCCAAGGCGACCCTGAGTCTGGTGCAATCGCGCCAAGGGCCGCAAGCAGGGAAAGGACATCGAAGATGCGATATGAGGCGCCACAAAGCGTTGAGGCCGCGGTTGATCTATTGGCCGGGGCAGAGGGGGCGTTTGTTCTGGCCGGGGGCACCGATTTGCTGGTGAAACTGCGCTCCGAGATGCTTGAGCCCGACCTTGTGGTCGATATCAAGCGGATTGCAGGTATGAAAGAGATCACGCCCGAAGACGGCGGCTGGCGCATTGGCGCGGCGGTCTCGGGGGCCGAGATGGGCGAACATGCGGGGCTGATCGCCGATTGGCCGGGCGTGGTTGAGGCCGTTGGCCTGATCGGCTCGACACAGGTGCAAGGCCGCGCGACGCTGGCGGGCAATCTCTGCAATGCCTCACCAGCGGCCGATAGCGTGCCCGCGATGGTCGCCGCAAATGCCACGGTGCGGATCGTCGGCCCGCAAGGCACTCGTGATATCGCGGTGATCGACGTGCCGGAAAGCCCCGGCAAGACCACGTTGGCGCCGGGCGAATTCATCGCCTCGGTGTTTCTACCGGCCAAACCGGCGCATGGCGGCGATGCCTATCTGCGCTTTATTCCGCGCACAGAAATGGATATCGCGGTGGTCGGCTGTGGTGTTTCGCTTGTGCTGGACAGCGCGGGCAAGGTCACCTCCGCGCGCGTGTCGCTTGGCGCGGTTGGCCCCAAGGTGATGCTGGTCGAGGCCGCCGCCGACGCCCTGATTGGCCGCGCGTCCGAGGGGGCGGCGCTGGAGGATCTGGCGGCCGCCTGTTCGGCGGCGGCCAGCCCGATTGAAGACAAACGCGGCACGGTTGATTTTCGCCGCCACGTCGCGGGTGTGTTGGCCCGCCGCGCGGCCGAAATCGCCGCGACCCGCGCAAAAGGAGAAACGGCATGAGCCAGATCCACGTAACAACCTCAATCAACGGCGATGCCACCGAATTTCTGTGCGAGGCCGAAGACACGCTTCTGGATGTGCTGCGCGACCGGCTTGGCATGACCGGCTCGAAAGAGGGCTGCGGCACCGGCGATTGCGGGGCCTGTTCGGTCACGGTCGATGGTCGTCTTGTCTGTTCCTGCCTGATGCTGGGGGCCGAGGCCGAAGGCCGCGAGGTCACCACCATCGAAGGCATGGCGACGGGCGATCACTTGCATCCGCTGCAAGAGAAATTCATCGAGATGGCGGCGCTGCAATGCGGCATCTGCACGCCCGGCATTCTTGTGGCCGCCAAATCGCTGTTGGAAAAGAACCCCGACCCGAGCGAGGAAGAGGTGCGCTATTGGCTGGCGGGAAACCTCTGCCGCTGTACCGGATATGACAAGATCATCCGCGCCGTGATGGACACGGCGGCGGATTTACGGAGGGCTTCGTGATGGCATTGGACCACTCAGACAAACCCCGGACCTTCAAGGTTGTCGGCACGCGCCCGCCGCGCCCCGATGGCATTGACAAGGTCACCGGTCGCGCCCGCTTTGGTGCCGATATCGTGGCGCCCGGCATGCTGACGGGGCGCGTGTTGCGCAGCCCGCATGCCCATGCGCGGATCGTCAGGATCGACACCTCGAAGGCGCGGGCGCTGCCCGGTGTCAAGGCGGTGGTGACGCGCGCCGATTTCGGCGCGGTGCCCGAGGACGTGGCCGATGTGATCGACAATTGCATGGCCGGCGACAAGGCGCTTTATGACGGGCATGCGGTGGCCGCCGTTGCCGCCTCTAGTGCCGCCGTGGCGCGCAAGGCGCTGCGCCTGATCGAGGTGGAATATGAGGTTTTGCCGCATGTCACCGATGTCGATGCGGCCATGAAACCCGACGCGCCGGTTCTGCACGCCGGTCGTCAGGAAGAAACCGTGCCCGAGGGCTATTCGCAAAACGTCATGTCGCGGGTCGAGTTTGGCCATGGCGACATCGACAAGGGGCTGGCCGAGGCCGACCGCGTGGTCGAACGCACCTATCGCACCGGCGCCACCCATCAGGGCTATATCGAGCCGCATGCCTGCCTTGCCACCATGGGTCCGGACGGGCAGGCCGATCTGTGGTGCTGTACTCAGGGCCATTACATGGTGCGCAACACCTGCGCCGCCATTCTTGGCATGGAACAGGGCCAGCTTCGCGTCACCGCAAGCGAGATCGGCGGGGGCTTTGGCGGCAAGACGGTCGTGTTCCTTGAACCCGTCGCGCTTATGCTGTCGAAACTCGCCGGGCGTCCGGTCAAGATGGTGATGAGCCGCTCAGAGGTGCTGCGCGCCACCGGGCCGACCTCGTCAACCTCGATTGATATCAGGATCGGCATGACCAAGGATGGCCGCATCACCGCCGGTTTCGCGCAATTGCGCTATCAGGGTGGCGCTTATCCCGGCTCGCCGGTCGATATGGGCTCGATGTCGGCCTTTGCGCCCTATGACCTTGAGAATGTGAAAACCGTCGGCTTTGACGTGGTGACCAACCGCCCCAAGGCCGCCGCGTACCGTGCGCCGGGCGCGCCGATGGCCGCCTTTGCCGTCGAAAGCGCGATTGACGAGCTTGCCAAGGGGTTTGATCTTGATCCACTAGAGGTGCGCCTTAAAAACGCTGCGCGCGAGGGCACTGTTGCCTCTTACGGGCCGACCTTTCCGGCGATTGGCCTTGAGGCCACGCTTGAGGCCGCCAAGGCGCATCCGCATTGGACCGCCCCCTTGGGCGAAAACCAGGGCCGCGGCGTCGCCTGTGGGTTTTGGTTCAACTTTGGCGGCGATACCTGTGTGACCCTCAACGTCACACCCGATGGCACGGTGACAGTGTCCGAGGGCAACCCCGATATCGGCGGCTCTCGCGCCTCGATGACGATGATGGCCGCAGAAGAGCTTGGCATTCCCTACGACAGGGTCCGCACGATCATCGCCGATACCGGCGCGCTTGGTCAGAACGAGGTGACTGACGGCTCTCGGGTGACCTTTGCGGTTGGCCTTGCCACGATTGAGGCCGCACGCAACGCCAAACGCGAGATGTGCAAACGGGCCGCGATGATCTGGGGCATTGACGAAGAGGCGGTCGAATGGGTCGACGGCGCCGCGCGCCCGGCGGGGCCCAATGCGGGCAAGCACGACCCGATGACCCTCAAGGAAATCGCCGCCATCGCCAGCAATACCGGCGGGCCGATTGCCGGGCATTACGAGGTCAATGCCGAAGGTGCCGGCGTGAGCTTTGGCACCCATATGGTTGATGTCGAGGTTGATCCCGACACCGGCGCCACCAAGATCCTGCGCTATACGGTGTTTCAGGATGCCGGCAAGGCGGTGCATCCGGCCTATGTCGAAGGCCAGTTTCAGGGCGGCGCGGTGCAGGGCATCGGCTGGGCCCTGAACGAGGAATATATCTATGGCGAGGATGGCATTTTGCAAAATGCCGGCTTCCTTGATTACCGTATTCCGGTCGCCTCGGATCTGCCGATGATCGACACGGTGATCCTTGAGATCGCCAACCCGGGGCACCCGTATGGTGTGCGCGGGGTGGGCGAGACACCGATCGTGCCGCCGCTTGCGGCGATTGCCAATGCCGTGTCGGCGGCGGCAGGCGTGCGGATGACCGATCTGCCGATGTCACCGCCGCGCGTTCTTGCCGCCATTCAGGGGCAAAAGGGCGGCTAAGGCATGGTCAAGGTGCGCGTCTGGGGGTCTCTGGCCGAATTTACCGAAGGGCAAACCGAGGTAGAGATCAAGGCGACCACCCTGCGCGAATTGCTTGATGGGCTGGCCGGGGAGTATCCCGGCCTGCGCCCGCAGCTTGAGCGCGGGATTTCGGTGGCGATTGACGGGCGCGTTTACAACGACAGCTGGTTCACGCCAATTTCGGAGGAGAGCGAGGTGGTCCTGCTGCGCCGCCTCAAGGGTGGATGAATGGCACGCCTTGAGAGTGCGTCTTAATCCCTTGTAATATATCTATTTAATGTGCTTTAGGAGCGCTTTGAAGTCAGGGTGTTCGGCACTGGCGAGCCATTCGAACACAACCATCTCGGTGGTCACGATTTCGGCGCCGTGACGCTCCATACGCCTCAGTGCGGTAATCCGGTTTTCAACCATACGGGACCCGATGGCGTCGGCCACGACGTAAACCTTTCGCCCCGCTGACAAAAGGCCAAGAACGGTCTGAAGCAGGCAGACATGCGCCTCGCACCCGATCACGACAAAATCGGCATCCCCCGCAAGATGCGCGGCCGCCTCGGGCGTGCGACAGGCGTCAAATGTCATCTTGTGCAACACGGTTTCGCCCGGCTCGGGCGCAAGCGCGGGCAGGGTGGGGCCAAGGCCCTCGGGGTTCTGCTCGGTATAGCTTATCGGCAGTTTGAGCCGCCGCGCCGCCGACAAGAGCCGATGCGCGTTTTGCACCACCCGGGCACCGTCGTGAATGGCGGGCATGAGGCGCGCCTGAAAGTCGATCACCAGAAGGTGCGAGCGTGCCGCGTCAAGGGTCAGCATCGGCTTTGTCCTTTCGTCTATGTCCGGGAGATCTCTAGCGCCCGAACGCCTCCATCCAGCCAAGCCCTCGGGCCGTATTCTCGCCACGCGGGCGATATTCAGCACCAATGGGCGCGGTATATCCCGCCGCCGCCATCGCGGGCAAAAGCCAAGCATAATTGACCTCACCCATATCCGGCTCGCCCCGGTCGGGCACGGCGGCGAATTGCACATGGCCGATGACGGGCAAAAGCGCCTGAAAGCGGGTGATAAGGTCGCCCTCCATGATCTGAAGGTGATAGCAATCAAACATCAGCTTGAGGGTGTTGCGCTCAAGATCACCTATGATCCGCGCGGCATGCTCGGTTGTTGACAGATGATAGCCCGGCACGTCGCGCTGATTTATCGGCTCGATCAAAATACCAATCCCATGCGGCGCGGCCAGATCGCAGGCATAGGCCAGATTGGCGCGAAAACTTGCCTCGGCCGCAGCGCCCCCATCGGTGATCCCGGCCATGACATGCACCGCGCGCGCGCCGATTTCGGATGCGTATTCAACCGCCTGGGCAATGGCGGCGCGGGCCTCTTTCTCGCGCCCGGCAAGGGCGGCAAGGCCAAAATCCCCCGCGCCGCGATTGCCCGGCCAGGTGTTCAGCCCAAGCATCGGCAGACCGGTGTCGCGCAGCGCCTCGGCCACCTTGGCGGCGGGCGTATCATAGGGAAAATGGCATTCAACCGCGTCAAACCCGGCCCTATGGGCGGCATGAATGGCCTCGGGCAGGGGCAGGTCGGTAAACAGAAAGCCCAGGTTGGCGGAAAAACGCATCAGTCCCGGTCCAGCTTGAATTTATCCACGACCTGCGCGATCTGATCGCCGCGAAGCGGTTGCGCCCCGGTGCCGCGCAGCAAGAGCGCCAGCTTTGCGGTTTCCTCCAGCTCTTCCATGGCGAACACCGCCGCCTCAAGGTCTTTTGAGGCCACGACCGGGCCATGATTGGCAAGCAAGACCGCCGAACGCCGCCCGCCAAGCCCGCGCAGCGCATCGGCCATCGCCGGATCGCCCGGCACAAAGAACGGTAACAGCGCCACCTTGCCGACCCGCATCACCGCATAGGCGGTGAGCGGCGGAACTGCATCCTCGGGGTCGGTCTCGGGCAGCATCGAGAGCGCTACGGAATGGGTCGAGTGCAGATGCACCACCGCGCCGGCATTGGTCCGGGTCTCGTAAAACGCCGAGTGAAGCGGCATTTCCTTGGTCGGGGCAGGCCCGTCGATATGCTGGCCCTGCGCGTCAAACCGGCTTAGCGCGGCGGGATCAAGGCGGCCGAGGCTCACGCCGGTGGGGGTCACCAAAAGCCCGCCATCGGGCGTGCGCACCGAGATATTGCCCGAGGCCCCGCCGGTAAGGCCACGGTCAAACAGAGAGGCCGCCCAAAAGCACATATCTTCGCGCAGTTTGCTGTCGCTCACGGCGTGCCCTCCATCATCGCGGCGGCCCTGGCAAAGAAATCCGCAGCACCGAAGTTACCGGATTTGAGCGCCAGAACAAGCCCGTCAGAGGCGCGGATCATCGGCACGCCGGGATCGATCTCGGGGCCGATTTCAAGCTGTGCCAGCCCAAGGCCGGACACCACCGCGCCCGAGGTTTCGCCGCCCGCCGAGACAAGGCGGGTGACGCCCTTGGCGACAAGCGCGCGGGCAAGATCGGCAAATAACGTTTCAATCGCCCCGGCCAGGGCCGACGCGCCATAATGCGCCTGTGCGGCGGCCACGCTATCGGGATCGGCAGAGGAATAAATCAGCGGCACGCCGGGTTGACCAACTGCCCAAGTGGCGAGAGTGTCGGCATTTACCTCACCACTCATCACCGCATCGGCGGTGAGTTCGCGACTGGGATGGGTGGCGGCATGCATCGTGACCTGCGCACGGGTCGCGGTCGAGCAAGAGCCTGAGAGCGCCACAACCGGGCCGACCTGCGCACGCCAGGCGCCCGAAGTCTCCGACAGCTGCCCCCTGGCGCGAAAATTATCCGGCAGGCCCATGGCAATGCCCGACCCGCCGGTGACCAGCAGGTGATCGGCGGCGGCATGGCCAAGGGTGACAAGGTCGGCATCGGTGATCGCATCGGCCACCATAAGCCGATGGCCCTTTGCCGCCTCACGGCGCAACGCGGCGCGGGTGCTTTCAACGCCGCCCAGCACGGCGGTGGCGGGCACATGGCCGACGGTCCCGGATATCTGATGCGCCAGCCAGCGGCGGATGTCGGGATCGCTCATCGGGGTCAGCGGGTGATGCTGCATGCCGCTCTCGCTGAGCAGGCGATCACCGACAAAAAGATGCCCCTGATAGATCGAGCGCCCGGTGGCGGGAAAGGCGGGGCAGACGATCACCTCTGTTGCGCCAAGCGCATCGGCAAGCGCCTCGGCGACAGGGCCGATATTACCCTCGCGCGTGGAATCAAAAGTGGAACAGTATTTAAACAGAAATTGCGTACAGCCCTGCGCGCGCAGCCAGTCAAGCGCCGCCAGCGATTGCGCGACGGCCTCGACCACCGGGATCGAGCGGGATTTGAGCGCGACAATCCCGGCCTCGACATCCTGCGCGGCAGGCACATCCGGCACGCCAACATATTGTACAACCCGCATGCCCGCCTTGGTCAGGGTGTTGCCAAGGTCCGACGAGCCGGTGAAATCATCGCCGATGCAGCCCAAAAGCATCAGTCATCCCCCGGCAGGCGCAGGCGCGCACGCGCGGCGACATGCCGGGTGATGGCGGCATCATCCATCGCCCCCATCCCGGCAGCAGAGGCAGCGCGATATTCCTCAAGCGCGGTTTTCGTGAGCGGCAGATCAAGCCCCGCGCCATCCGCGATATTAGTCACGATTCCAAGGTCCTTGGGCCAGATATCAATGCTGGAGCGCGGCGCATAATCGGCCTCGATCACATGCGGGGCGCGGTTTTCAAACATCCACGATGTGCCGGCCGAGACGCGGATCACGTTAAGCACACGGGCAAGATCAAGCCCCTGCGAGGTGGCAAAGGCAAGCGCCTCGCCCATGGCGGCGATATGCACGCCGGCCAGCAATTGATTGACTGCCTTCATCGCCGATCCGGGGCCGGCCGCATCCCCCAATCGGTGAACGGTTTCAGCCATCGCCGCAAGTGCGGCAGCAGCGCCGTCAAAGGCCGCTGCCGTGCCCGAGGCCATGATCGAAAGCTTGCCCTCGGCCGCCTTGATCGCCCCGCCGGATATCGGCGCATCAAGATAGGCCAGTCCGCGGTCCCCGGCGATTTCCTGCATCTCGATGGCAAATGCGGGCGCGACGGTGGCGCAGCTTATGATCGTGCCGCCGGGCATCAACCCGCTGGCCCAGCCGTCCTTGCCGAACAGCGCTGCGCGGGTCTGATCGGCGTTCAGGACGACGCTGACCAAGACCTGTGCTGCCGGGCTTTCACGGGTCAGAACCGCACCTCCAGCCGCCGTGAAGGCGGCCAGACGCTCGGCATTGGTGTCCTGCCCGTACACCTCGTGACCCGCGCGCAACAGCGATCTTGCCATGCCAAGCCCCATCGAGCCAAGGCCAAGAATGTGAATGATCTGTGTCGTCATGGTGTGATCCCCAGAATGGTTTGCATCGGCCAGAGGGTGATGGCGGGCACATAGGTGATGATCATCAACGCGCCAAAGACGGTGGCGACGAACCAGATCAGCTGGGGGATGATCGCCTCGACCGGAAGCTTTGCCACCGCGCAGGCGGCAAAGAGGTTCACGCCTAGCGGCGGCGTGATCATGCCAAGCGCCAGATTGACCACGATGATCAGGCCGAAATGCACCGGATCAACGCCATAGGCGACTGCAATCGGCGTCAGGATCGGCGCCAGCACAAGGATCGCCGCCGAAGTCTCAAGGAACATCCCCACGATCAGCAGCAGGATATTGACCGCCAAAAGAAAGGCGATGCGGCTTTCGAACATATCCTTGAACCAGGCGGCGATTTCATTGGGCAGGCCAGAGCGGGTGATCAGAAAGGAAAACAGCGAGGCCGCGGAGATGATCAGCATGATCGCCGAGGTCGAAATCACCGTCGTTTTCAGGATCTCCGGCAAGTCTTTGACTTTGAGTTCGCGGTAAAACACCATCCCCACAAGGATCGCGGCGGCGACGGCGGCGGCGCTTGCCTCGGTTGGGGTGAAGATGCCGGAATAGATGCCGCCGATGATCACGAACGGCACGATGAGCGCGGGCAGGGCGGCGATCAGGGCGGCGCCAAGGTTCGGGCGGTCCGCCCCATCGGTTTTGCCGATCCCGCGCAGCCGACACAGGATCAGCACCAGTGCCATCAATGAGCCGGCGACGAGAAAGCCCGGCCCGATGCCGGCCAGAAACAGCTGCCCGATAGAGGTATCGGTGGAGACGCCATAGAGGATAAGCGGGATAGAGGGCGGGATCAGAACGCCCAACTCGGCAGAGCTGGCCTGAACCGAGGCCGCCATCGGCGCCGGATAGCCATGCTTGACCATCGCCGGAATGAGGATCGCACCAATCGCAAAGGTGGTGGCCACCGACGAGCCCGAGACGCTTGCGAACATCATGCAGGTCAGCACGCAAGAGGCCGCAAGCCCGCCCTGAATGCCGCCAACGATGGATTTTGCCAGCTCGACAAGCCGGTGCGATATCCCGCCCGCCGACATCAGGTTGCCGGCCAGAATGAACAGCGGAATCGCCATCAGCGGAAAGCTGTCGACGCCGGTGAACATGCGCTGCGCCACAAGCAGGAGCGGCAGACGACCCTGCACCTCGATGCCGATGACCGAGGCAAGGCCGATGGCCACCGCAATCGGCACGCCAAGCAGAAAGAAGATCGCGACCGAGAGGGCGAGGGCGGCGTTCATGTCTGCACCTCTGCCACCAGCTCCAACCCGGTTTGCCAGGCGCGCAGCATGCAGGCCAGAATGGCAATGATGGTAAAGACCGCGCCCACCGGCAGCGCCGCATAGACCCAGGCGATCGAGATTTCCAAGGCCGCCAGTTTCTGGCGCATGACGCGCAGGGTCATCGACCAGCCCTGCCAGAACAGGATCGCGAAAAAGATGACTGAAAGCGAGGATGCCAAGAGATAGAGAGCAAGCCCAAGGCGGGGCGGCAGCATGCGCTGAATGATCTCGACCGCGATCATCGAGCCATGGCGAAACGCCACCGCGACGCCGGTAAAGATCGACCAGACCATGGCCGAACGGGTGATCACCTCGGACCATGTCGACGGGTGACCAAAGACAAAGCGGGTGGTGACCTGATAAAGCGCCAGCGAGGTGGCGATCACCAGAAACAGCATCGACAGACGCAGCGCAATGCCGGTGGTCAGATCCTCGAATTTCAAAAACAGGCCCATGCACTCCCCCGGTGACAAAGAAACCGGCGCAGACCATGCCGCGCCGGTTTTTGTGGTTTAAGTGTGTTACTTAACGGCCTGAATACGCTCAACCATTTCGGCTCCATATTGATCGGTGTAGACATTGTAAGACGACGCCGCAGCCAGTTCGGCAAAGGGGGCCTTGTCGATATCGGTGATCACCTCCATGCCGTTTTCCCGCAACAGCGCCACGCCGGCCTCTTCGAGGCGGTTCACTTCGGCGCGGGTCGCGGCGGCCGAGGCATCGGCAGCGGCCTGAAACCAGCCCTTCTGTTCGTCGCTCAGCCCGTCAAACAGAACGGGCGAGGCGAGCACCACGGCAGGCGAATAGACGTGCCCGGTGAGCGAGACGTATTTCTGCACTTCCCAGAATTTCGATGAGGTGATCACCGTGACCGGGTTTTCCTGACCATCGACAACACCTTGTTGCAGCGCGGTGAACAACTCGGGAAAGGCCATCGGGGTGGGCGCGGCGCCCATGCCCTCGAACGCGGCCATATGAACCTTGTTTTCCATGGTGCGAAGCTTGAGCCCATCAAGATCGGCCGGGGTGCGCACTGCATGCTGTGAATTGGTCACATGGCGAAAGCCGTTTTCCGACCAGGCAAGGCCGACAAGGTTGTTCTCGCCGATCTTGTCGAGCAATTCCTGACCGATGGCGCCGTCAAGCGTGGTGCGGGCATGGTCGTAATCGCGAAACAGGAACGGCAGGTCGAGCGCATAGATTTCCGGCACAAAGTTGCCAAGCGGGCCGGTCGAGGTGATCACCACATCAAGCGAGCCGATCTGAAGCCCCTCGATCATGTCGCGCTCGCCGCCAAGCTGGCCTGCGGGGGCCTGTTCGCCGGTGAAGGCACCGCCCGAAAGCTCGGTCAGGGTATCGATAAAGGCCTGCGCGCCAACGCCGTAATGCGAGGTCGTCGAAAGGGCATGGCCGACGACGATATTTTGCTGTGCATGGGCCGAGGTGGCCAGTGCGGCGGCGACGATGGCGCCGGTTAGGAAATGTTTCATTGGTATCCTCCCTGGAAGTGTTTGTGGTTAGGTCCGACTCAGGCCCATGTGGTTCATGTGATCCTGAACAAGATTGGCAAACTCGGGGTCCGGCGTAAAGCCAAGGGCGCGGGCGCGCGGCGTGATGATCTCGCCGGGCCAGCTATTGACGATGGCGGCAATCGCGGCATCGGGGGCAGGTTTCACGCGCTCTGCCACAGTCTCGCCCGCGATGCGGCGCAGAGTATCCAACATCTCGCCGACGCTTACGGTGATGCCGGGCAGGGTGATCGTCGTGTCACCACCAAGCGCGCGCTGCTCAAGACCACAGGCCGCAAGCGCATATTCAAGTGCCTTGGAAGGCGAGGCAAGGTGAAGCCGCAGATCGCGCCCGACCGGCAATAACGCCTCCTGGCCCGCGAGCGGCTCGCGGATGATGCCGCTGGCAAAGCTCGACGCGGCCTTGTTCGGCGCGCCGGGGCGCACGGAAATCGTCGGAAACCGAAGACTGCGCCCGAGGATAAAGCCCTTGCGCGTGGCATCGCGCACCAGCAATTCACCGATAAGTTTTTGTGTGCCATAGGACGAGCGCGGCGCGGGCAGGGTTTCTTCGGAAATGGTATCATTCGCGGCGCAGGAAAACACCGCCACCGAGGAGGAAAAGATAAACACCGGCGGGCGCGCCATGGCGCGACAGGCGTTGATCAGGTCGATGGTCGAGTGCAGGTTCACCGCCATGCCAAGGTCGAAATCGGCCTCGGCCTGTCCCGAAACAACGGCGGCAAGGTGGATGATGAGATCAGGCGCATCCTCGGTGATGCGCGCCAATGTGTCGGGCGACGACAGCGCGCCGGGCAGGGCATGCACGCGGCGGTGCGTCTGTGCAAGATCGGCCAGCGGCCCCTCGGCCATGTCAGCGGCAAGGATTGCCGAGATGCGTCGCTCTTGTCCGTTCACCACGAGCGTATCACGCACCGCAAGCGCGCCGACAACCATACGGCCAATGAAGCCGGCCGCGCCGGTAACGAGTATTCGCAAATCCTCATCCTCCCGGGCGGCAAGCTGGCATTCAATGACAGCGCTGTCAATAGGGGCGTCATGAATCACAAAAGCGGTGCCAATTGTCCAAAAAGAAATGACAGCCCTGTCATTTACGGCCATGGTAGCCGCGCCATGGATGATCAGAACACCCCAGTTTCGCCCCCGTCAGGGCGCCGTCCGACCCTGTCACAGGTGGCCGCCGCCGCCGGGGTCAGCGAGATCACCGCAAGCCGCGCCCTGCGCGGCGGAGGCCTTGTGGCCAAGGCGACCGCCGACAGGGTACAGGCGGCCGCGCGCGATCTCAACTATGTCCCAAATCGTCTTGCGGGCACGCTTGCGGGCGGATCCTCGCGTCAGGTGGGGGTGATCCTGCCGTCGCTATCCAACAGTGTCTTTGCCGATGTGCTGAAAGGGCTAGAGGACCGCCTTGAGGATGCCGGTTATCAGCCGGTTCTGGGGATATCGAACTATGACCCGGCGCGCGAGCAACGGCTTATTGAAAACCTCCTGTCCTGGCGTCCGGCCGGCATCGTCATCGCACCGGCGGATATGACCGAGGCAAGCCGCGCCTTGCTGGTGCGGGCCGATCTGCCGGTGGTTGAAATCATGGATGTCGATGCGGCGCCGACCGACATGGCGGTCGGAATCTCGCACCACTCGGCGGGGCGCGCGATGGCGCATTACCTGTTGGGGCGGGGCTATCGGCGCTTTGCCTATCTTGGCCATGCGATTGACAGTGACCTGCGCGCGCTTGCCCGCCTTGACGGATTTCGCGGTGCCCTTGGCGAAGCCGGACAGACGCTTGCGCAATGCCTGACGCTTGCGGGGTCCTCTTCGGTCAAGCTGGGGCGCGAGGGGCTGGCGCGGCTTCTGGCCGAGGCCGGGCAGCCGCCCGATCTGGTCTATTTCTCGAATGACGACATGGCCGTGGGCGGGGTGTTTCATTGCATGGCGGCGGGGATATCGGTGCCCGGTGATCTTGCTCTGGCGGGGTTTAACGGGCTTGAGATCGGTCAGGCGCTGCCGGTGCCCCTGACCTCGATCGCCTCGAACCGCGCCGCAATCGGCACCGAGGCCGCGCGCCACCTGATTGAGCGGTTCACGGGTGGTACGCCCGAGAAGGTCAGCGATGTCGGCTTTCGCCTGATACCCGGCAAAACCGCCTGACCTGGTTTAGGGTTTGCGCAACAGCCACTGCTGTTTCACGGGGTCATAGCGCAGCATCCGCGCCGCCGTCTTGCCGGGGCGCGTGCGTTTCACATACTGGCGATAGATCAGCGCGTGCAACCGCTCCCAGAGAGCGGGGCGGCGACGCAGGGCACGAAGTTCGCGGCGATATGCGCCGGGCGTCTGTTTCGAGAGTTGATCCGGCTCGACCGTGAAAGATCCGATATGGGTGTCGATCACGTAAAGCTCCTGATGCCGCGCCAGCGAGCGCCAGAGAAAGTAATCGCCCGCAAGCGTGCAGGCCGCCAGCCTTTCCAGATCGAAATGCCTGTTCAACCCGCTGCGCCAGAGCGTGCTTTCCTGCTGCAACACCGTCAGGCGTGTGCCGTACATGCCGCAATCGAAAAACGAACGCCGGAACGGATGCGGCAGGCGGCACCCGATGATCTGGCTCTGTTCGTTGCGCGTCACCTCTTGGCCGGTCAGCCAGTGAATATCCGGATAGCGCGTCAGAACCTCGCAGACGACGCCAAAGGCATGGTGATCGAACGCCTCACCGGCGGAAAGATATCCGGTCACATCACCGCCCGCCCGCGCAAGCCCTCTGGCAAGCGCGTCATACATGCCGCTGTCTTTCTGCGACAGGATGGCAATGCGCGGATCATCAAACGCGCGCACATGATCGAGCGTGTCATCGGTCGAGCCACCATCGACCACAAGGCAGGTCAGCCGCGCCGCGCCACTGGCAAGGGCGGTCTGGGACAGCAAGCTCTCAAGGGTGGTGCGTATCCTGGCCCCGGCATTGAGGACGGGAATGATGATGGTAAACTCCATCCCCTCTCTTAGCCTTTTACCACGGGGCCGAGAATACGGTGGCGACAGCTATTATCCATTGGCGGGCGATCCTGTGATCTCGTTCAGAAGAAATCTGTTATGACGCGATGTTTCGCGCAAAACCCGGCGCATGTGGATGCTGGAGCCGGGCAGCAAGGCCGCGAAAAGCCGCGCCTCGATGGCCCGAATAGGCGAAGACCCATAGTGCCCGCGTGCGATGCGGGCCAAATCCTTCACATGCTGATCGACAAAGGCGTTTTGCCTGAGGGCCGGATCGCTGTGCTCGATCAGGCGGCGAAATTCTTGACCAGAGCGGATGAATTGCGCCTTGGTCCAACGCCCGCCGTGGGCAAGATGCCAAAGCCTGATCCCGGTTTCGGGCAAGAATTCGCAATTTTGCCACAACAGCATCAAGGGCAGGTAATGATCCCACCAGGGCATGCCATGGATCAACTGACCACAGTCGATATTGGCGAGGGCGTCGCGCCCGGCGCCGATCAGATCAAGACCGCAGTCATAGGGCGGCTCTGCTTTAGCCTTGTCGCCCGCGTGGGTGCGGCGCCGCACGCCGACCGCCTGATTTGGCCCAAGCGCCATGAGGCGCGCCTTGGCGCGGTCATCCATCTCAAGCTCGATATCCGTATTGATGATGAAAATCCGCTCAGATGGCAACGACAGGGCCGCCGCCAGCAGATCGCCGAGAAACACCTGCGGACGCCCGGTAAGGGCAGAGGCATCGCGCGGCACACGCAGCACCTTGACGTCATGTCGCTTGATCAGCGGATGCAGCGCCTCGGTCTCGGCGTTGACGCTCACAGGGTCAAACCCGCAGGCCCGCCACGACTCGATACATGCACCTAGATAAGCCTCACCGATTTCTTTGCCTGTCGCGTCTTTTCTTGAGAAAAACGGCGGTATCGACGTTACGATGGGACACTGCATAGGTGCTTTCCTTGTTCCCAAACCGGTGCTGAGGCTATGGCACACTAAACCTGTTCCTTCAAGTTTGCGGGACCGCAGTTTTGTGCCCGAGATCATCGCGAAGCCGCGCCCGCGCGCGCGCCAGCCGCGACATCACCGTGCCGGGGGCCAGACCGGTGCGCCGGGCCAGATCGGCCGGGCTTGTTTCGCCCGCCGCCACCAGCCGCATGAGCCGCTCCTGATCGGGGGGCAGGCGCGCAATGGCGTGCATCACGTCGCTCAGGGCGCAGGCGTCAAACGCATCGGGCAGGGTGATCGTGACCACCTCCGGCGCGCCAAGCGGGATCTGGTCGCGGCGCAGGCTCTGGCGGTGCTGATTGCGCAGCGCGGTCATCGCATAGGCGCGCAGGTCGTCAATTTCCGCCCCCCCATCAAGCCGTATCCACAGCTTGAGCAGGACCTCCTGACACAGATCCTGCGATTGATCCGCGCCACGGGTCAGGCGACGGGCCACGCGCAGCAGATCGGGCATCAGGTCGGTCAAGGGATCGGGATCAGGCATGGCAACCTCCTGGGGTGAGGTCCAAGTTGTGCGGCTTTGCCTGCGCGCGATCAAATGGGCAGATTCCGCCGATGCCGCCGAACGGGCCTTTTTGGGCAAGGCTTCGCCGGTTCGCACACCCTCTATCGGCGAGGCCTCGCGCGTTCGCCCCCTGCGCCGCCATCGGCGGGACGCGTCGCGCCGATGGCGCGTCTAGGGGTGTAAGGTTCGCGGCTGTCGCGGCCTTTCAACCTGACCTTAAAGGAGAACAGAGATGACGAAATTCATCGTACTTGTGCTTGGACTTGGCATGCTGGCAAATTCGGCGATCGCCATGGGCGAAGCCGTGGCCGAGCTGGACGCCAACGGCGATGGCATGCTGAGCGTGAGCGAAGTGCAAGCCGCCTATCCCGACATCAGCGCCGAGACCTTTTCCGAGGTCGACACCAATGGCGATGGCGCGCTTGACGACAGCGAATTGATTGCAGGCCAGGAACAGGGCCTCTTGCCGGATATGTCGGTGAACTAAACGCTCACCGGCATCCCCGCCGGCGGTTGCGCATTTTCCCCAGAGTGCACAGCCGTCGGCGGGCTGACGGGCCGTGTCGCTAAACCGGCGCGGCCCGTTGCAGCATCCCGAAAAGATCGCGCGGATCGTCAGGATCGGCCAACAGGTCAAGATCCATGAAAAGTTCGGTGCCCTTGATCTTGTCGCGCACATAGCGCAGCGCCGAAAAATCCTCGATTGCAAAGCCGACACTGTCAAACAGGGTGATCTGTTCGGGCGAGGTGCGCCCCCTGGCGGTGCCGTTGATCACCTCCCACATCTGGGTGACGGGATGATCGGCGGCAAGCTGTTGAATTTCGCCCTCGATCCGGGTTTGCTCTGGGTATTCCACAAAGATATCAGCCCGTTGCAGGATGGCCGGGGCCAGTTCGGTCTTGCCCGGGCAATCGCCGCCAATCGCATTGATATGCACGCCCGCGCCGATCATGTTGTCGGTCAGGATGGTGGCATATTGCTTGTCGGCGGTGCAGGTGGTGATGATCTGTGCGCCTTCCATGCTCTCTTCGGCGGATTTACACGCCACGACGTTCAGGCCCATGCCAGAGAGATTGCGCGCCGCTTTGGCGGTGGCGGCAGGATCGGTGTCGTAAAGGCGTACGGTCTTGATGCCGCAAATCGCCTTCATCGCCAGGCTTTGAAATTCCGATTGCGCGCCATTGCCGATCATCGCCATCGTATCGGCCCCCTTGGGGGCGAGATGTTTTGCCACCATCGCCGATGTGGCGGCGGTGCGCAGCGCGGTCAGCACGGTCATTTCCGACAACAGCACCGGATAGCCATTGCCGACGTTGGCCAACAGGCCAAAGGCGGTCACGGTCTGGAACCCCTCGGCGGTGTTCTTGGGGTGGCCGTTGACGTATTTGAAGCCGTAGACCTCGCCATCCGAGGTCGGCATAAGCTCAATCACACCCTCGGCGGAATGGCTGGCGACGCGCGGGGTCTTGTCAAAAAGCTCCCAACGGCGAAAATCGGCCTCGATATACTCGGCCAGCCCGCGCAGCATTGGTTCAATCCCGATGTGATGCACAAGGCGCATCATGTTGTCGACAGAAACAAAAGGCACGAGGGCCTTGTCAGAGGGGGGCAGGGTGGTCATGCGGCGTCCTTACTGAGTTTGGGTCTTGCGACGGGCGAGATGCAGCCCGGCAATCATACAGCGGGCCGAGCCACCCGCACTTTCGATAATCGGCAGGTCGAGAGGCAGCAGCCGAACAGAGCCTTGCAGCGCAGCAATCTGTTCGGCGCTCAACGCGGCCATGGCACGCGTCGAGAGAGCCAGGACAAGACCAAGACCGTCCGGCGTGTACAGTTCGATCGCATTGCCGGCAAAGTTTGCGATCTGACCGGCGCTCAGGGCGATCACCCGTCGCCCGCTTTCTTCAAGGCGGTCGACAATCGTCTGGCGACGCTCGGGCGCGGTCACCATATCAAGCCCGACCATCGCCATATGGGTGCCGATGCCCATCAGAACGTTGGTATGATAGATCGGGGCGCCGGTGTCGTCGGCGGCGTCAAACACGATCGGTTCATAGCCGAAACGCGTGCAGAAACGCTCCAGCAGGATCGGATCGGCCCGGTGTGAGCGTGCCACGAAGGCCAGCCGCCCGATATGGTCCAGCACCATCGCGCCAGTCCCCTCAAGCGACAGGCCATCCGCCTCAAGCCCCGAATAATCGGTGACCTCGGACACTCGGTAATCGCGTTTGAGCATCTCGATCACATCCATCCGGCGTTCGCGGCGACGGTTCTCGGCGAACATCGGATAAAGCGCGACATGCCCGCCGTGATGGGTGGAAAACCAGTTGTTGGGAAAGACCGAATCCGGCGTATCGTCGGCCTCGTCCTGAAACACATGCACCGAGACGCCCGCCTCGCGAAGCCGGGCAACCGCCCGGTCAAACTCGCCCTGCGCGCGCAGTGCGACGTCTTCGGCGCTTAGGTCGGGGCGCGACTGAAACCGGTTGTCGGCGGCGGTTTCGGGATTGGGATAAAACCGGTTGGGCCGGATCATCACCACGGATGCGGGGGCCTGAACACTCATGAAAAGGCTCGTGTCGGGCGATCAAACACCCGACGGCCAAGTGCCGAGGCGGCCAGATCGACCATCACCTGCGCGGTGCGCCCGCGATCATCGAGAAACGGGTTCAGCTCAACCAGATCAAGCGAGGTCATCAGCCCGCTGTCGCTGATCATTTCCATCACCAGATGCGCCTCGCGGATGGTGGCGCCGCCGGGCACGGTAGTACCGACCGCCGGGGCAAACGAGGGGTCAAGGAAATCCACATCCAGCGAGACATGCAGCGCGCCACCCGCCGCCGCGACATCGTCAAGGAATGCCGCCAAGGGCGCGGCAATGCCCTGCTCGTCAATCGCGCGCATGTCGTGATAGCGGATATCGCTTTGCTGAAGTGCCTCGCGTTCGGCCATATCGACCGAGCGCAGGCCGAGAATGCAGATGTTTTCCTGCGCAACCGGGTGGTTGACCTCGGGAAAGCCGTAAAACCCCTCGCGCCCGGTTACATAGCCCAAGGGCGTGCCATGCAGATTGCCCGAGGCGGTCGATTGCGGCGTGTGAAAATCGCTATGGGCATCGAGCCAGAGCACAAATTGTGGCCGACCCGTCGCTGCGGCATGGGCGGCCACACCGGCGACCGAGCCAAGGGACAGGCTGTGATCGCCGCCAAGGAAGATCGGCAGACCCTGCGCCATGGCCACCTGGCCGGCCTGCATGAGCGTGGCGGTCCAGCCCGCGGTTTCGGTTGCGGCAAAGACATGGCCCGGCAATTTCGGGTCAAGCTCTGCCGGGGCAGGGCTGAGATTGCCCATATCCTGCACCTCATGCCCAAGGTCCGACAGGGCTTCGGCAAGGCCGGCGGTACGATAGGCATCGGGGCCCATAAGGCAACCGCGACGATTTTTGCCGCTATCAACAGGCGCGCCAACCAGAATGCAGGTCTGTGTGGTCATGACAAATCTCTTTCATTTACGGGTCAGTCGCAACATCTTGCCAATTCGGGTTGATTTATAGCCGCTATTTTGCGCTAATCGGCAGGAGTTTGGACAAAGTGAATGGGAAAACTTCCGAAATGGACGATATTGACCGCAAGTTGATTTCCGCGCTGCGCCATGATGCGCGGGCCTCGCTTTCGGTTCTTGCGCTTGGGCTTGGGGTGTCGCGAACCACGGTGCGGGGCCGGATCGAACGGTTGCGTCAGCGCGGCGAGATTGTCGGCTTTAGCGTCGTTCTGCGCGGCGATACGGCGCGCGATCCGGTGCGCGGGCTTATGATGCTTGGTATCGAGGGGCGCGGCGCGGATCGCATCATCCGCCAACTGAACGGGCTAAGTGCTGTGCGTGCGACCCATACCACCAACGGTCGCTGGGATGTGATCGTCGAGGTTGGCACGCCGACGCTGGAAGAGCTTGATCAGGTGCTGGGGCAGATCCGCCGGTTCGACGGGATCGCCCATTCCGAAACCAGCCTTCTGCTCAATACCCGCAAATCGGGCAGCTAGAGCATGTTGCTCAAAAGTGGGAACCGGTTTTGAGCTTCTCGAACATGCGAAATCAATACGTTAGAGGCTGTCGCGTGAATTGGAATGAACGCGACAGCCTCTAACCGCGCCGGATCGCCAAAATCCAGAGGGCGGCCAGCCCGAGCGACACAACCGCGTTCCAGCTTGCCATCGACAGGGTCAACATCTCCCACGGCACCTCGTCACAGCGTACAAGTGGCGCGGCCATGATCTGGGCCAGAAGATCGTCGGTCGAGAGGCTCGTCGCGTCGCCCGCGGTGCAGGTCGTGGGGCCCTCCCACCAGCCGCGTTCGACCCCGGTGTGGTAAAATCCGATCCCGGCGGTCGCAAAGGCCGCCAGCATACCGCCAACCGCCATCACGCGCGGCGCCACCAAAAGCGCCAGCACGCCAAAGCCAATCGCGATCACATGCGGCCAGCGTTGCCAGATGCAAAGCTTGCAGGGCGCCATATCGCCCAGATGCTGAAAGGCGAGCGCGCCAAGCACCATCAAGGCAGAACCGCCTGCCGCCAAAAGGATCAAGGTACGTTGGGACGGAAGGATCATAGGTGCCTCGCCAGGTAAAAGCCGCCAAACAGCAGGACCACAAAGACAATGCTCAATATGCCAAGGCGGCGCTCGATGAAATCGCGGATCGGTTCGCCAAACCGGCGCAACAGCGCCGCGAGAATAAAGAACCGCAGGCCGCGCGCAAGAATCGAGGTGGCGACGAAGGTGACAAGCGGCATGCCTGTGACGCCGGACATGATCGTGATCACCTTATAGGGAAAGGGCGTGACCCCGGCGGTCAGCACCGCCCAAAAGCCGAAATCGTTGAACCGGATGCGGAACGCCTCGATCGCGTCGCCCTTGCCAAGCGCCTCAAGGATCGGTCGGCCAAGCTCCTGATAGGCAAGCGCGCCGATGGCATAGCCCAACAGGCCGCCAATGACCGAAGCCACGAGCGCCACACCGGCAATCAGCCAGGCGCGGGACGGGCGCGCAAGGATCATTGGAATGATCAGCACGTCCGGCGGGATCGGAAAGACCGAGCTTTCAATGAACGACACGGCCGCAAGCACCCAAAGCGCGTGTGGATGCTCTGCCATGCGCAGGGTCCTGTCATAAAGGCGCTTTATCATCGCGGCGATCTTTCCCTTGATTGACCGCGAGACAACACGCAGGGCGGGTAGGGTCAAGGCCCTCGGGGGGCAGCGGGCGCAAAAACGATGCAAAAACCCCGATAGGGCACTGGACGCCGGGCGCGGGCTTCGCTAGAGAGTCGCCCGTGCCCAAGTGGCGGAATGGTAGACGCAGGGGATTCAAAATCCCCCGCCCTAACGGGCGTGCCGGTTCGAGTCCGGCCTTGGGTACCAACCTGCGTTTGCAGGGATTTCCGTGGATTTTTCGATGGTATCGCTATTTTGTGCTGCCCGCGGATTGTCATACCGGGCGCCGGCTGGGTGGCGTGCGACCTCTCTTTGCGATTCGTTTGCCGAGCGTTTCCTGTTTCGCAACGTCCACAGCCTGATGGCCGGTGGCCACCTCATCTGGACCCGAGGTTTGCACTATTTCATGAAGACTTCAAAATATCCTTCTGCGAACAGCCTGCGAGGTCGGGCCTTGCTCTGTCGACGGTTGAGGCCCGGCGGGTTCGTGGGCATTCTCTTGCCCTCACCACATTTCGCGAAAAAGTGATCACGACGCGGTCGCAAGTTGCGAATCATTCTAATGTCCTGCATTTCGCCGGTCGTTTGTTTCCATTTTGTAAACTATGACCGCCGAAGTTAAGGATTGATCCATCTTTTAAGGTTGAGCCGTTAAGGATGTGGTCAAAATATGGCGTAAGTTTGCGCGGACGTCGGACGGTTCAAACTCAGAAACAAATTCACGTTTAAAGTGTGCTTTTGACCCTTGAGCCTGTGATAATTGCCGGGAAAGCAGGCATTTTATCGAAAATTAAGGGCTATTTTTGGAAACAATAGCGACGTGACGATAAATCAGATTAGCGGCAAAACCCGATTTTAGCTTGATTTCAAACATCATTCTGACGCGTTCCGAACAAAATTCCCTTTGGAGTTCCCGTTCCATTCGGTAAAACAGAGTTAGCCCAACTGGGGGGCGATGTCTGTAGGTCGTGGGGGCGACCGCACAATTTACGCATCATCTGATGCGGCAAGAGGTGCGTTCGCTGAGTTGTTGATAACAACGCATGAATGGCACGTGGTGTGGGTTGAACTCCGACACACGATATTGTCGATCTTTGACAATTTCCCTCTTGTATTTCAGTTGTGCAGGTCGCCGTGCGCCAACACATCGTCGGCAATGGGATATTTGTTGTAACGACCAGGGCACGGGTGTGTCTGCGTGTCATAGGAGAAGAACATGCCGATTAATAAAGTGGAAGGCGATAACGCCGCGAACCGGATTGATCTTGATTATGCTGCCGATGTTGAAGGTGATCGGATCGACAACAATGATGCGGCAGACGGCTCCAACGACGATGTGGTTGACGGGTTTGGCGGCGATGACACAATTCTGTCGGAACAGGGCAACGACACGGTCTATGCCGGATCCGGCAATGACCTCGTAGACGGCGGCGCGGGCAATGATGTCATATTTGGTGATAGTTCCAGCCCCGATGCCGGTGCGCGCGAAAGCTTTGAATGGGACCTCGCACCCGATCCCGATGATGCCGCCCCGATCGACAACGGCGATCCGATCAGCGGGTTCACCCAGAACACCGGCACAGTGGATGTCACCTTTTCGCAACTTGCAGCCACCGGCCCGAGCAGCACCGATTTTGCGGACAATCCGCAAAACGTGGATGGCATCGACACCGATGGCGCCCCGGCAGACCCCAACAGCTCGCTTGCCGTCGATCTCGGGAGCGAGCGGACCTTTACCGACATCAAACTGGCGTTTTCCGATGGAGTCGAGAATATTTCCTTCCGGATCAACGATCTGGATGGCGACGAGAATATCCGAGTCTTTGCGTTCGACGAATTCGACAACCTCGTTCCCGTCGAACTGACCCCCGGCGCCGCGGTGGTTTCACCAGGGTCTGACGTGGCAGAGGGCACCCACAGCAGTGCAACGCTGGCCGATGATGATGCTGACAATTCGGTTCTGGTCGATATTCCGGGTCCGGCTGTTTCGCTGGTGATCCGCTATGCCGAATCCGGCCCCGATAGCGACGGAATCAACGTGACCGACGTCTATTTCGACGCCCCCGGCGGCGCCATCGACACCGGCGCGCCCGGCGATGACACCCTGATCGGCGGTGACGGCGATGACACCCTGTTTGGCGAAGCGGGCGACGATGTTCTGATCGGCGGCGCAGGCGCGGATTCGATCGAGGGCGGCGATGGCAACGACACCATTTCGGGCGGCGAGGGCGCGGATATTTTGCTGGGGGGGGCCGATGCGGATGTCTTCCTTGACGTTGGTGCCGGTGACACGGTTGATGGCGGCACGGGTGTCACCACGGGTGAGGATTTCGACACACTCGACCTGCGCGGTTTGGGGCGGCTTCGCGTGGTTGACGAAACCGTCGATCCTGACGGCGATTCGACCAGCGGTACTGTCGAGTTTCTTGGGGCCGATGATGCGGTCACGGGCACTCTTGAATTCCGTGAAATCGAGAACCTGATCCCCTGTTTCACGCCCGGCACGGTGATTGCAACGCCGCGCGGTGAAAAGCTTGTCGAAGAGTTGCAGGTTGGCGACCGGATCATCACCCGCGACAATGGCCTTCAGGAAATCCGCTGGATCGGAAACCGCGCGCTTGGCGGTCAAGATCTGATCAAGTCTCCGCATCTCAAGCCGGTTCTGATCCGGGCGGGGGCCTTGGGCCATGGTTTGCCAGAGCGTGACATGCTGGTCAGCCCGCAGCACCGCATCCTGCTCAACAACGAACGTGCAGCGCTTTACTTTGAAGAGCGCGAAGTTCTGGCGGCGGCGAAACACCTGACCGGTCTGGACGGTGTGGATACGGTGGAAAGCAGCGGCACGACCTATATTCACTTCATGTTCGATCAACACGAAGTGGTTCTGTCGAACGGCGCCTGGACCGAAAGCTTCCAGCCTGGCGAACAGGTTCTGGATGGCATGGGCAGCGAACAGCGCGATGAAATCTATGACCTTTTCCCGGAACTGCGCGATGTCAAAGGCCTTGAGGCCTATCAGGCGGCGCGGCGCTCTCTCAAGCGGCACGAAGCACAGTTGCTGGTTAAATAAGTCACCCGGTTTGCAGCCGGCTTGCCCATCCCCTTTGGGGGGTGGTTTGCCAGAAATCGGTTGCGGGGGCTGACCCGGTTTCAAATTCGTGAACAATCCCGGTCACTGGCCGGGATTGTTTCCATTTCAGAGGTAATAAAAAGCTAACGCCCGCTGCCTGTCCGCCATGCGGCCCAGGCCTCGGGGGTATCGAGATCGGTCGTGGCATGGGTGCCGGGTAGCATGACCTGCATCACCGGCTCAGCGCGCAGGATGTCACGCGCACCCTGATCGCCCGTCAGACGTTTGAGCGCGGGGAAAAGGCTGGCCGGAAAAATCACCGGATGACCGGCTTTGCCGTCGGCATCTGTCGCGCGGTAAATGTTTTTGAAATCAAACGCCTGAAGCATCATCTTAAGGTCGCTCACCTCTAGGTCCGGCATATCGGCCAGAACCACCATTAGCCCACCCGCCCGGCGGCTTGCAGCCCAGTCAGCCCCCCGCCGGATCGAGGCGGCCAGGCCTTCAGCCGCGTCGGGCACCTCTTGAAGATGCAGGCGCTGATCGGTGATCCCGGCAAGCGCCGCGCGCCGCGCCGGTCGGTCCGGGGGCAAGGTCACCGATAGGTCACAACGGGTTTGCAGCGCCATCAAAACCTGTCGACGCAACAGGGGCAGGCCGTCCACCGGTTCCAACAGCTTGTCACGTGGCGCCATCCGCGAGGACGCGCCGGCGGCGGGAATAAGCAGCAGGATTTCGGGCATCTCGGTTCCCTTCAGGTGCGCGCCCTAGCGGATCATGTTCATCCGAATCTTGAGCCCGCGCCGCGCCTCTTGCGGCAGATGGCGGTTAAGATGGCGGTTGATCAGGCCAAAACAGGTGATCACCCCAAGTGTCAGCAGGATGAAATAGCCGGCGAGAATCGGGTAGGGCACGAAGGGGTTGAAGGTCTTGTCGGCGAAGTATTTCGCGTAATAGAGCGCATCACCGCGCTGTTGCCAGACCGGAAAGCCGGAAAAGAACACCAGCGTCGTGGCGTGAAACAGAAAGATCGCCTCATTCGTATAGGCAGGCCAGGCAAGCCGCAGCATGGTCGGCCAGATGATCCGGCGAAACCGCTTCATGCCGGAAAATCCATAGGCATCGGCCGCCTCGACATCGCCCTTGGGAATCGAGCGCAGCGCGCCATAAAAAATCTCGCCGGAATAGGCGGCGGTGTTGAGAAACAGCACGATCAACGCCCCAAGCCAGGCCGAGGTCAGCACGCCAAAGAACGGGCTGACCGACTTGAGCGAGAGAAAGAAGAAATAGGCGAAAAAGAACTGGATAAACAGCGGCGAGCCGCGAAACACAAAGATGAACCACTCGGAGGGTTTGCGCAAAAGCGGATTGGGCGAGGCCTTGCCAAGCGCCACGGCGGTGGCCAGTGCAAAGCCGGTCAAAAGCGCAAGCGCACCGAAGTAGAAATTCCAGATCATGCCCGACCCGATCAGGGTCATCTGGTCACAGAGCGTGAAATTGTCCCGTGGCAACAGCCGTTCACCAATGCCGATGCTGCGCAGGGCGTAATCCTGAATGGTCTGCAAACAGCTCATGCCGCGGCCTTTCTCTGGGCTTCGCCGCCGGTGGTGGCCTGTCCGTGGCTGAGTTTCATCATCAGCTTTTCAAGGTACACCTCGGAGATGCGGGTAAAGCCGAGATAAAACACCATCAGCCCAAGAAAATACCACATCCGCCAATCGCCATGCGGGTACTCGGTAAAGCGCGGATTTGCCGTACCGCCAAGTTCGCGCGCCCAATAGACGATATCCTCGACCCCGAGCAGGAACAGCAGCGGCGTCGCCTTGATCAGCACCATCCACAGATTGCTTAGGCCGGGCAGGGCATAGACCCACATTTGCGGCACAAGAATGCGCCAAAAGCTTTGGCGGCGGGTCATGCCATAGGCCTCGGCGGTTTCCATTTGCGCGCGCGGCACGGCGCGCATGGCGCCGAACAGGACATTGGCCGCAAAGGCACCGAACACGATGGCAAAGGTCAGAACCGCAAGGAAAAACCCATAGGTTTCATGCACCCATTGCGGCGAGGTTCCAAGCGGAAGCTTGGCCGCCTGACAGACCACGAAATCATTGCCCTGACGTACCGGTTGATCCCAATCCGGACAGAGCACCTGATGGCGCATCCATTCAAAGCCCTGATCAAGGGCGATCACGAAAAACAGGAAAAAGGCGATGTCGGGCACGCCGCGCACCACCGAAATATAGGATTTACCGAACCAGCGGATCGGCAACAGATGTGAGCGCGCCGCCATCGCCCCGCCAAAGCCAAAGGCCAATGCCGTCGGGGCGGTGATCGCCAGAAGCAACAAAACCGTCGCCACCGCATAATAAAGCTGCATATGCTTTGTGGTTGTCAAATAACACGACAACCAATTCAGCCCCTCAAGGGCCGCCGGATCAGAGCAGTATGAAAACATTGCGTCTGGCCTTATCGGGAAAGGGCGGGGCCGGTGATGGCCCCGCCGGGGGCGTTGATCAGAAGGTGACGCCGATGTCCCATTTTTCGATCAGGGCGTTCAGCGAGCCGTCGTCTTTCATCGACTGGATCGCTTTATTAAACGTCTCTTTCAGCTCGGTATCGCTTTCGCGAAGGCCAAGACCGATGCCGCCGCCGATAAGTTCCATTTTCTCAAGCATTTCAAGGCCCTGATCCTCTTCGGCGATGGGAAGAAGATAGGCGCGGTCGGCCAGAACTGCATCGGCCTCGCCATTGCGCACGGCGGCAACGGTTTCTTCTGGAGTGGCATATTCCACCAGGGTGGCACCGCTTGATGCGACAAACGAGGCCTGGATCGTGCCGGTCTGGGCCGCGATGACGGCGGAATTCAGGTCAATATCCGCCGAGGTGGCAATATAGGCTGACGGATCTGGCAGAGTATAGTTTTGGGTGAAATCAATGACTTCGTCGCGCTCATCGGTGATCGACATGCCGGCGATGATAACGTCATAGTTGCCCGACACGAGGTTGGGAATGATGCTGTCCCAGTCGTTGGTGACCCATTCACAGGTCAGCGAGGCGCGCTTGCAAAGCTCGTCGCCAAGCTCGCGTTCAAAGCCATCAACCTCGCCTTTGTCGTTGATGAAGTTATAGGGGGGGTAGGCGCCCTCGGTGCCAAGACGGACAGTTTCGGCCATCGCGAAACCAGTGGTCAGCGCGAGGGCTGCGGTGGTCAGCATAAGTTTTTTCATGTGAGTTCTCCCTTGGTTGGTATGTTCCCCTCAGCTCGGATTTGTTGAGCTGAGGAATTGTTGCAGGCGCTCGGATTTCGGGGCGCCAAAAAGTGTTTCGGGCGGGCCTTGTTCTTCGATCAGCCCTTGGTGCAGAAACACCACGTGGTCGCTGACATCAGCGGCCATTTTCATGTCATGCGTGACGATCATCATGGTGCGGCCCTCGTTGGCCAGATCACGGATGACGCGTATCACCTCTTGTTCAAGCTCGGGGTCAAGCGCGCTTGTGGGTTCGTCAAACAACAACGCCTCGGGCTCCATGCACAGCGCGCGGGCAATTGCGGCGCGTTGTTGCTGGCCGCCGGAAAGTTGCGCGGGAAAGACATCGCATTTGTCGCCGATCCCGACCTTGTCGAGATACTTGCGCGCAATGGGCTCAACCTCGGCGCGGTTACGCCCCAGAACCGTCACCGGGGCCTCCATCACATTTTGCAGGATGGTCATATGCGCCCAGAGGTTAAACTGTTGAAAAACCATCGAAAGATTTGTGCGAATGCGCAGCACCTGCGCGGGGTCGGCGGGATGGCGGCCAAGGCCCTCACCGCGCCATGTCACCGGCTCGCCCTTGAACAGGATCTCGCCCTGTTGGCTGTCTTCCAGAAGGTTGGCACAGCGCAGAACCGTCGATTTGCCAGAGCCGGAAGAGCCGATCAGCGCAACAACATCGCCCTTGCGCGCGGTGATCGAGACGCCCTTGATAACCTCAAGCGACCCATAGGCCTTGTGCAGGTTGCTGATTTCAAGGACCGGTGTCGCGTCAGGCAAGGCGAGGTTCCGTTTCGGTTATGTGTTCAGGTTAGGTGTTAATAGGGCCGAAAAAATGGGCCAATGCAACGTGCAAAACGATTGATTTCACTGGTGAAGCGCCAGAATGGCGCAGGTTACGCTCAATTCGGCGGTGGCGGTGCCGGATTGGGCTGTGCCAGATAGGCCTCGGGCTCGATCCGGGTCAGATCGCGTATCCCAATGGTTGTGCGGTCGGCCTCTGAGAGACCGCGAAGACCTGCCTTGAGCGCGTCAAACAGCGGCGCCGGATCACGCCCAAGCGCGGTGATATAGGGCAGGGCCGGCGTTGGCGGCGTGCGCGCCAGCACCCGAAGCGAGGCGGCGAAGCGATCATAGCGCGCCATCATCTGCCAGCTTAGCGCATCAAGCGCGGCGATATCGGCGCGGTTTTCGGCCACGGCGCGGGCCGAAGCGCGGTGCGCGCCGCTTTGCGTGGCCGCGGAAAAGCTAAACCCATGTGCCGCGGCATAGGTCTGGGGCGCGGCCCAGCCCGATTGCGACAGCGCCTCGTTATAGGCAAAGCGCGCCGTGGCAAACGCGCCCGGCGTTTCGCGCGGATCATCGGCGCGCACGACAAAGACGCTGTAATACTGCCCCGGCGGGCAATCGGGCAGATCAAGCACCGGCGTGCCCACAAGCGCGACATGCCCATGCAGGCGCGCGCGATAGGGATAGCCACAGGTTTGCGACAGGATAAGGTCGGGGCTTTGCCAATGGTCCCAGACATCGCCCTGACGGGTCAAATGATCCGGGCCATGCCCAAGCTCTGCGCGCACGCCCTGCCAGAGCCTGTCATTGGCCGCGCGCGTCTCAACGCGGTCATACATCGGCAGGCTTGCGATCATGCGGGCGGTGTCATCCTCTGGCGCGCCATCGCACTATCGAGATCGGTGACGCCCAGAAGGTTTGCCACAAGCCGCAAAAGCGCATCCTCACCGGCCTCGCGCACGCCATCGGCGAGGGCGACCTGCCAGAGGGCCTCGATCACGCCAAGGCGGTCCTCATAGGGCACGGCATCCTTGATGGCGCGGGTAAAGCGCACGGTGTCGGGGGCCTCGGCCTCAAGGTATTCGGCCTGTTGGCGCAGCGCCTCGGCATCGGGTTTTGACAGGCCATAGCGCGTGGCGATGATCCGGGTGATGCGGATGATTTCATCGGCGGCATAATCGCCATCGCTGCGCGCGACGCGCACCAAAAGCGCCGAGAGGGCCAGCCGTGCATCCGCATCGGCCAGAGGTTCCGGGGCTGGCTGTACCAGCTTTTTTAGAAATTCGCCAAACATGCCACAGGTATAGGGCGCAAGACCGGTCAGGCCAATGCCTTTTTAGCTGTTTTCGGCAAGGGCGCGGGCGGTGTCGCTATCGCAGTGACTTAGGCCCATCGCCTCGCGGGCGACATCAAGCACCTGCAATTCTTCGGGCTGGCTTGCGCCATCGGATAACACCACCTCCCACAGCGCCTCAAGCGCGTTGACGCGCGCCTCGATGCTGACGGTTTCGCGGATCAGATGGGCAAAGCGGGCGGTATCGGGCGCGGCATGTTCAAGCTTTTCACAGGTGGCGCGCATCTTGGCCGCCTCGATCGGCTTGAGCCCGTAAAGCCGCGCCAAGAGCCGGTCAATGCGTTTGATTTCAGACACCTCGTAGTGATGGTCGGACTTGGCCACACGCACCATCAGGGCGCCAAGCGCAAGTTTCTCATCCGGCTCGGGCAGGGGGGCCGGTTTGGGGGCGGAAAAGGCGTGCAGAATTCTGGTAATCATGATCGCAGGCTAGCGCCGTTTTCTGCGCCGCCCAAGGAAATTCTTGATCCCGACCGAAACGATTTCGGCGTTTCCAATCCAGGGCTCGGGCGAAGGCCGCAAAGGTGTCACATTTGCTCCCAAGAAAACACGTTTTGTCCGGGCAAATCTGGCAACACGTATTTCAAGGCAGACGGAGCGTTTGATGCCCCCCCGCGATACATTTAATTGGTCGGACACGTCCGAGGTTGCTCATTTGGCACAAGTGCGCGCGCTGTCCCCGGATGATCTGCGCGCGATGGTCAGGACCTATGACTGGTCCCACTACCCGGAAGCGGTGCTGGGCTGGGCGATGGCACAAAAGGGCATTGATCTTTGCTCTGCCATGGTCGCGTTTTTCAACGGCGAGCCGGAGCGTTTCAATTACATGCCCAAACATCACGTTCCAGAGGCTTATCGCGGCGCGGCGCGGGTGCTTGACAACATTTGCTTGCGGATCAACAGCGGGTTCTACCTTATCTATCCCGGCGAAGACACAGAGTGTCGCGATACGCTGATGAAATGGCTGGAGTATCAGAACAGCGACCGCAAAGAGGGGCGCCGCGGGCGCTGGATTCTGGACGAGCGCATTCTTGAACCGATGCTGAAAGACGCGCTGCGGCTCGATCGCGCGTCAGAGGCGGATCGCTATCAAAAGCCAAGCCTCTGGCGTGACCTGTTTAGCCCGATCCTGTCGCTTGGCGTTGACCGGCGCCTGTTGAAACACAAACCTCCGCGCGGCTGAGCCTAGACAAGCCGTGAGGTTTCAATCGCCGCACGCACGAAATCGGCAAAAAGCGGATGCGGTGCGAAGGGTTTGGATTTCAGCTCGGGGTGGAATTGCACCCCGATGAACCAGGGGTGATCCGCCCATTCAACGATTTCAGGCAGCCGCCCATCGGGGGACATGCCGGAAAAATGCAGGCCGACCTCTTCAAGCTTGGCGCGATACTTGGTGTCCACCTCATAGCGGTGGCGGTGGCGTTCCTCGATCGACAGCGCGCCATAAACCTCGGCCACTTTCGATCCCTTAACAAGGGTGGCATCATACGCCCCGAGGCGCATCGTGCCGCCTTTGTCGTCCGAGACCTTGCGCTTGACCTTTTCGTTGCCCTGCACCCATTCCTTGAGGTGATAGACCACCGGCTCGAACCGCTTTTTGCCGGCCTCGTGATCGAATTCCTCTGATCCCGCGTCCGGCAGGCCCGCGACGTTGCGCGCCGCCTCGATCACGGCCATTTGCATGCCAAGGCAGATGCCAAGATAGGGGATCTTGCGGGTGCGGGCGAATTCGGCCGCCTTGATCTTGCCCTCGGTGCCGCGCTCGCCAAAGCCGCCGGGCACAAGGATGGCGTGAAAGCCTTCAAGGTGCGGGGCGGGGTCTTGGGTATCAAACACCTCGGCATCGACCCATTGCACGTTGACCTTGACCCGGTTGGCCATTCCACCATGGGTCAGCGCCTCTTTGATCGACTTGTAGGCATCCTCAAGCTGGATGTATTTGCCGACAATGGCGACATTCACCTCACCATCGGTGTTATGGGTGCGATCGAACACATCCTGCCAGATCGTAAGGTCGGGCTTGGGCGCGGGCGAGATATCAAAAGCGTCAAGCACTGCCTGATCAAGCCCCTCGCGGTGATAGGCCAGCGGGGCCTCGTAAATGGATTTGAGATCATAGGCGGCCACCACGGCGTCTTTGCGCACATTGCAAAACAGCGCTATCTTTTCGCGTTCCTTTTCCGGGATCGGATGCTCGGACCGGCAGACAAGGATATCGGGCGCGATGCCGATGGATTGCAGCTCTTTCACCGAATGCTGGGTCGGCTTGGTCTTGAGTTCGCCACTGGCGGCGAGATAGGGCAACAGGGTGAGATGCATGAAAATGCACTGGCCGCGCGGTTTGTCATGGCTGAACTGGCGGATCGCCTCGAAGAACGGCAGGCCCTCGATATCGCCCACGGTGCCGCCGATCTCGCAGAGCATGAAATCAACCTCGTCATCGCCGATCTTGAGGAACTCCTTGATCTCGTTGGTGACATGCGGGACCACCTGAATGGTCTTGCCAAGGTAATCGCCACGCCGCTCGCGCTCCAGCACGTTGGAATATATCCGCCCCGAGCTTACGGAATCGGTCAACCTGGCGGGCACGCCGGTGAAGCGCTCGTAATGGCCAAGATCAAGATCGGTCTCGGCGCCATCGTCGGTCACGAAGACCTCGCCATGCTCGAACGGGCTCATCGTGCCGGGATCGACGTTGAGGTAGGGATCAAGCTTGCGCAGCCGCACCGAAAATCCGCGCGCCTGAAGCAGCGCCCCGAGGGCCGCAGAGGCAAGCCCCTTGCCAAGGGATGAAACAACGCCGCCGGTAATGAAAATATAACGTGCCATGCGCCTGGCGCCCCCCGTGATTTCGTCTGTGTGATATGCGGTAAAGCGCCCAGTCCGGTCCCAAAAGACCGAGGCATCACGGGGCTCAACCCTTATAGGATTCGCAACAATAGCGCAAGCCAACCGCAAGATGCTGTTGCGGTGTGGCTTTTGCCATCAATTCTTTGTGGTTAGTCGGCGGTCGGTGTTAGCGGTGCCGTGTCGCCACTTGACGGCGGCAAAAGCGTGTCCGCATCAGGCAGGGCAGGTGTGCTTGCGGCGGGGGCGGGCGGTGCGTCTGTCAGACGGTCAAGCACCGACACCCCGGCGGCGTTCTGCGCGGCGATGATGGTCAGCGTGATCGAGGTCACGATAAAGGCCGCGGCCAATATCCAGGTAATCTTGCCAAGTGCCGTGGCCGCCGAACGCCCGCTGACGGCGCCGCCGCCGCCGCCCATGCCCAGACCGCCCCCTTCAGAGCGTTGCAAAAGCACGACGCCAATCAGCGCGAGTGCCAGAAGGAGATGGATGGTAAGGACGACGTTTTCCATGAAGCACGGGCCTATAAGTTTGCTTGGTCAGGCGCTATCTATGCAATTCCGCCAGCCCCCGCAACCCGGCAATGTCGATGTCTGGGGTGTTGGCGGAGGCCGAGTGCGATTTTGTGACCTGCGCGTGTCGGCATGGCAATCTTAGAAGCATGGATAAAAACGGAGTGGAGGGGCGGCTCTGCGGAACAAAGCGTGCGAACGCTGCAAGCGCATCAATGCCGGTTTCGGGGAAGCCGTTCACCAAACGGTGGTTTTTGAAGGGTCAAATAGCGCCCGCTGTTAGGGTTGAATATTCCAATATAATAACAGCTAAAATCCGCGATTTGAACTTGGCGTGCCCCCGTCGGGTGGTCCAGGTTAATTGTTAGTGCATTGTGGGCCTCTGGTCTATCGGAACGATGCTTTCTGGCGCGGGCGGTCGATAACCTAATGCGCTGTGCGGCCTGACGGTGTTGTAGTGGATTCGCCATTGCTCGATCAGTATTTGTGCCTCGCGCAAGGTGTAGAACATTTCGCCATTGAGCAATTCGTCGCGGAAACGGGCGTTGAAG
>Ga0209344_10001058_pt1 | contig 39355 bp, 31 predicted proteins | sample Cruoilmetagenom6_FD_187293 | JGI IMG/M metagenome (GOLD analysis project Ga0209344, IMG submission 187293) | Oil polluted marine microbial communities from Coal Oil Point, Santa Barbara, California, USA - Santa Barbara Oil Seep Sample 6 (SPAdes)... | ecosystem: Environmental > Aquatic > Marine... | reverse complement strand
GCTGCTTTGAGAAATCTGGCCACTGCACATCCTTATGAGTCACACAATGATGAGAGTTTGACTTTGCGTTCAGACCCTCAAGAAATTGCAAATTTGTTACAAAAGGAAGTACAAGATCGGTTAGAAAAGGCCGGAGTGAAAGTGATAGAAGCCAGAATATCGCATCTAGCCTATGCACAAGAAATAGCCGCATCTATGTTAAAACGCCAACAAGCGCAGGCAATTGTTGCGGCCAGAAAACAAATTGTCGAAGGAGCCGTTGGTATGGTAGAAATTGCTTTGCAACAACTCAGCGAGAAAAAATTGATAGAGTTAGATGATGAAAGAAAAGCGGCCATGGTGAGTAATTTATTGGTGGTATTATGTGGCGAAGAAAATGCGCAACCAATTATTAATTCTGGTAGTTTGTATTGATCCAATGGCAAAAAAGAAATCATTTCCACTGAGGATAAATGAAGCGATATTATCGGCAGTTCAGCAATGGGCTGCCGATGATTTACGTAGTGTCAATGCACAAATAGAATTTGTATTACGTGAAGCTTTACGTCAAGCAAACCGCATCAATAAAGACAAACAAAAATAGTTGCAATTAATTATTTTTGACAAATTCATCAATAAAATGAGTCAATAAGATTGTTAAATTTTAATCTCTGGGTTATAACTACTGACCTGAATAATCAAACCCCTACTGATTGAGTGAAAACAACATTGATAAAACCATTCAAGATTAAGACATTTTTGCCTGGAATTTTTCTATTTTTATTCTGCTTTTCTGTTGTAGCTAGACCTACATTAGGACCTCCGAGCGTTAAATTAAAATCAACTATTTCAAATGTTGCAGTGATGCAACTAATGGATATTACAGACAGCGGAAAATTACAATTTAAACGCATTAAGGACATTTACAACGAATCAGCAGAAAGTATTGTCATTGATGGCAGTGATGAACTGTCTCAACAATTGCAATTAAATGAACAATACATTGTGGGTTATGTGGCGTGGTACAACGACAAAATCAGCCGGAAAATCATACCTCGAAAAGGAGGGCCGGTATTACTCAGTTTGCCTGGTGCGTCTCCAGCTATATTTAAATATGATGCCGTGATAGAACAGATACTTAACTGGACGGTGGAAGATTCTCTTAAAAGTGATGACAAGCTATACCAACAAATCATGGCGGGCTTATTAAAAACCACAGATGAACAACAGTTAAGTTTCTTTATTACTGAGTTATTAACACGTCACCCCTATCTCAAGAAGCCAGCAGTTGAATCAGTGATTGAATCACTCATCACCAGTCCAGAAGTTTCCTGGCAAAATAAAGCATTGTTAATTAGTCTGATTGATGCAGGCAAAGGTTCATTAAATGAGCCATGGTTTAGCGAGTTTATGGTCGGTACTTTGAGCCTCGCTGCCACAGATATTGGTGATAACAACACACAATCTGGATTAATCATCAGTTTACTTAACAATTCGCAAACATGTCAGATTGAAGCCCCCTATTTACCCATAAAACGTTGGTTAAATAGTAATCACAGTGGTGTGGTTGAAGCCGCTGTATCTGCCATGAGATTATTAGATTTGCCTTTAACGGTTAAAGAAGTTGAGCGTGTTTTGAAGTTTACGCTGAAAGGAGAAAACATCCGTTTTACCCTCAATAACTACCTCAGCCGATTAAAAAATGAATTAACAACCTTATAAAAAAAGACGGGATAATTATGAAAAAACTATTGGTATCATGTATTGCTGCTCATGCAGTATGTTTACCCATTGCTGATGCTGTAGCAGATAATGCAATGAATCAAACCAAAGCCAAGTTATTAAATGGTGTGGCAGTCAGGTATGATAAATCTGAGCCATTACCAAGACTGATACAGATGACTCAAGAAAACAGTGCATCAGTCAGCAGAAACTTAAAGCCAGCGGACTATGTGTATCCAAACTTTACAGAACATCCGAGTAAAATAAAGCAGGCTGATCAGCTGAGTAGTACGGATGGCATTCAAAATACACGAGGAGCCAGTAGCATGCCTCCAGTGGGAATCAGTTTTGATGGTATTGGACAGGCTGACGCACCGGGTGGTGGTTTGCCACCTGATACCAATGGTGATGTGGGAATCGATCATTATGTTCAATACATCAACACCGATTGGGGCGTATACAGTAAGACCACAGGACAGTTGGTCGGCTCAATTCAAGAAGGCAATACTTTTTGGGCGGGATTTGGAGGCAGTTGTGAAACAGACAATGCTGGAGACCCAATTGTTTTATTCGATAAGTTGGCCCAGGTTTGGGTCTTCAGTCAGTTCATTTCCAGTAATAATGGTTCCCAATGTTTTGCGGTCTCAGATCGTGCTGATATAACTGATCCAAATGTAACGTTTAATCGATATGAGTTCAGTTTCAATGGTGATTTTAATGATTATCCACACATTGGGATTTGGACAGATGAAAATGGTGACAGCAGCGGTTATTACTTTGTAACCCATGATTTTGATTTTTCTGGCGCTTCACCTGTTTTTGTTGGTGCTTCATTTTCTGTGGTTGAGCGTGATGCCATGATTGCAGGTAATCCTGCAGAATTTGTACGTTTCCAAAATGTAACAGGAGGCGGTTCTAATGCATACGGTGCATTGCCTGCTCATTTAGAAGGTGATGTGTTACCAGCTGGAAACACCTGTGCGCCATTTGTTCACACCAGAGCAGATTTGGATGCCTATTTATTTTGGAACTTATGTGTAGATTGGGATAACACACAAAATTCAACCATTTCGGATGCAACCATTATTTCTTCAGCCCATCCTTACAGTGCTGGAGTTAATAATATACCCCAGCCTTCACCTGCTCCAGCAGGCTCCGAACTGGACTCTTTTTCTGGAAGAACCATGTACCGAGCCAGTGCCAGGGCATATCCCAGTAGCAGTGGATTACCCATAGATTTAGTGATTAATCATGTGGCAGATACCGGTGGTGGCGTGGCAGGTGTTAAATGGGTTAATTTTTCACTTTCTTATGATGGTGCTTCTTTCAACGGCGAAGTGACTCCTGCTGATAGCTTTCAAGCTAAAATTCGTGACGAAGGAACGTTTTCTCCAGATGATGATTATCGCTGGATGGGAGCCATTTCGATAGACAGGAGCCGTAATTTAGGATTGGCATACTCTGTTTCTAGTGAAAATACATTTCCTTCAGTTCGTTACACTGGTCGCACAACCAATGATCCAATTGGCACCTTAAGAGATGAAGCAGTCTGTGTTGATGGAACTGGCGTTCAAACATTTGTTGACTCTACTGGACGTGCGGGCCGTTGGGGTGATTATTCTTCCATGAGTGTTGATCCAGTTGATCAATGTACCTTTTGGGCGACTGTTGAATACATTGCTTCTACTGGAGTCGCTAACTGGGATAACAGAATATGTTCATTTAAATTCCCTGAATGTGGTGATCCAATATACTTCATGGAGACACAAGACAGTCAAGACATAGAAGTGTGTTTATTGGATGGAGATCCTTCTGTTGATTTATCATTGTATGCTTTAGATGGTTTTAACAGTCAAGTGAGTTTATCTACAGCTGGAATGCCTGGTTCTTCATCAGTCAATTTTTCCCCTTCTAATGTGAACACATACCCAGCTTCAGTGACCGCAACGTTTGTAGATTTAGACCAAGCGGGTAGCAGCCAATTTGTGGCTGAAATTTTAGCAACAGGTGGTTCACCAACGGTTAACAGGTCTTTGTCATTTAATGTCACTGCATCTAGTGGTATACCCGTATCAGCTAATTTGTCATCACCAGCCAACAGCAGTGTAGGCACATCAGTTAGGCCTGTATTAAGCTGGTTAGCAGCAGTTGATGCCTTGAATTACACTGTAGAAATAGCCACTGATGCAGCATTTACAAATATCGTTGAAACTGGTACCGTGTCAACAACAAGTTATGCTGTGGTTAATCCATTGGCTGTTCAAAGCCAATATTATTGGCGTGTGGTTTCAGAGAATAACTGTGGCAATTCCGTAGCTTCGCAGGTATTCAACTTCACCACTGGAACACCAGGTGAGTGTGCGGCACCCTTGTTACCACAAGTTTACTTCAGTGATGATATTGAAGGTGATGTGGGTGATTGGAGTATTTCTGGCTTAGGTAGTACCTGGGCTCAATCCAGTGTTCGAGTAAACTCAGGCCAAAATTCATTCTTTGCTGTTGATTCAGCCAGTACGAGTGATCAATATTTGGTGACACCTCCAATTACTTTACCTTCAATTGATAAATCTCCCATAACCTTGTCTTTCTGGAACTACCAAAACATGGAAGCCAACAGTGGTACAGGTGTAGAAGCCTGTTGGGATGGTGGTTTATTAGAGGTGTCAACTGACGGTGGTAACAGCTTCGTACAAGTGTCTAACTTAAACATGCTAACAGACCCATACAACGGTGGAATTGTTCAACAAGCGGCATCCGAAATTTCTGGATTGGATGCATGGTGTGCTGATGACATAAACCCGGCCTCTGGAGACCAAGAAACCACAGCAGTTGTAGATTTAAATCAGTATGCCGGCCAACAGGTACAATTCAGGTTCCGATTAGGCACAGACGGTTCGGCAGGTGATGAAGGGTGGTATATAGATGATATTGCAGTTCAGGGTTGTGCAACTGACCTCATTTTTGAAAACAGTTTTGAGTAGATATTAACCATTATATTTATGCTTAACATTATATGAAGCAAACTGAAAAAGCCTTTGTGAATTCACAAAGGCTTTTTTTATAATTTATACACTCATTTTTTTGCTGTTCATACCTTATTTGAGGTCGTGTGAGGATGAGTCAATCAAACACAAAAAAAAGTATGTTTCAAAACATTGATGATCGAATTTATACAAAGTTAAAAGTCATCGCCAATAAATTGATGGCACAAGAAAGAAATGATCATACATTATCAGCTACGGATTTGGTTCACGAAGCCTATATTAAATTACAAAAATCAAAAAACGGTGAGTTTGACGATGCTGCCTTTTTATATGTTTTGGCTCGTCAAATGCGTCGCTTATTGGTGGACTATGGCAGGCACAAGTCCAGCCTAAAAAGAGGCGCTGGCCTATGTCGTGTCATATATACTGATGATTTGGGTATTCAAAACAATACATTGACAGATTTTTCAATCATCAGTAATGCCATTGATGATTTAGAAGAATTAGACAATCGTGCCGCTAAAGCCATCGATTTATTTTACTTTACCAATATTTCAAAACAACAGGCAGCAGAAGTGCTTCAAATTTCTGTGCCCACTTTGGAACGTGATTTGCGATTTGCAAAAGCTCACATCAGTTACTTTTTAAGTGAACACAGTTAATGGATTCGGAAGATAAAGGCAGCAAACAAAACCGAGGTTTACAGATTAAACAGTTGTTTGATCAGTGTCTGGATTTGCCCAAAGCAGAACAAATACAACTCATTCAAGATGCAGAAGTTCCTGAAGATGTTAAAAACCATGTAAAAAAGTTACTCAGTTTCACTGCTGAAGAAATGAATTTAACCAAAGCAGTGATTGACTCTGTTCAGGTCGGTTTAGACATCAAACCCATTACAGTTGGTTTGAACATCGAATCTTATCACTTGGTCCAACCGTTGGGAGAAGGTGGACAAGGAGAAGTGTGGTTAGCTGAACGCACAGGTGATGATTTTCACCATCAAGTTGCAATCAAGTTTTTAAAACCGGTGCACAACCAAAAAGAACTGGAAAGGTTCAGAAGTGAGCGTGAATTGTTGGCCAGTCTGAAGCATCCAAACATTGCACAGTTGTTGGGCGGTGGTGAGTTGGCAGACAATCGGCCCTACATGATAATTGAATATGTAGAAGGTTTGCCCTTATTAGAATACTGCAAAGAAAATAATTTCAATTTAATTGAATACCTAAACTGCTTTTTACAAATTTGTGATGCAATCAGTTATGCGCACTCACATTCAGTTATTCACCGTGATATTAAACCATCTAATATAGTTGTTTCAAATGATGGTACGGTTAAATTATTGGATTTTGGTATCGCTAAATTCATGGATAAAGATGATGTGAAAACACAAACTTTACCGATGATGACATTGGCGTATTCCAGTCCTGAACAAGTGACCGGAGCAGCAGTCTCAACAGCATCTGATGTATATGCATTGGGTTTATTGCTTTATGAGATGTTGGTGGGCCAACGTGCACAAGCGGTGTGTTCTGATGCGCCTGCAGAGTTAATTCATGAAATAACCCAACAAACTCCAATCGCGCCAAGTTTATTAATAAAAAAAATAGACTTTAACAGGAGTTATGACAACAAACAGCTCAAGGGAGATTTAGATAATTTAATTTTAATGGCCATTCGTAAAGAGCCCAACCGTCGTTATTCAACAGTGGCAGCCATGGCTGATGACATCAGAAATTATTTGGATGGTAGGCCTTTGTTTGCCGTTGGTGACAGCTGGGCTTATCGGGTTAAGAAGTTTGTTATCAGAAACCCAATAGTCACCTTACTGTCTGTGACTGTTTTGATTTTTATGGTTACTTTGCCTATGGTTTTGTTAAACAATCAACACCAATTGAAACAAGAACGGGACAAAGCTGTATTGGCGCAAGAAAAAGCGCAACAACAATCAGTAATAGCAAACAGAACCACAGATTTTTTGGTTGATATCTTAGAATCTGCATCGCCCTTGGCCAATAAAGGAGAGGCAATTAATTTAGATGATGTATTGGCCAGTGCAGAGCGTCAATTATCTGTTGGAATGGATAATCAACCTGAAATAAAAGCAACATTAATGGCTAAATTGGCAAGTATTCAACATCATTTAGGACATCATGATGTGGCAGTAAAACACTATAAAACGGTGTTAGACATTTACCAAAAACAACAAAATATCAGTGGCCAAGTTTTTGCACTAGGTCAATTAGCCATCATGTCAAACTTTGCTGACAACGAAACTGAGTCATTGTCATACCAACAACAAGCGCAGTCATTAAGTAATCAACTGACAGATGTTTCAGAGCTTGCTTGGCATCGAGCCAGAATGGCCACTTTAGCCAATAACATGGACAAAGGTGGAAAATCAATTGAGGCGTTACTAACAGAGAGTCTGCACGAGCTTGAAAGTAAGCAGATTGATAATCCCGCATTATTCGGTCGACTTTACAATGAGCTGTCATTACTGACAAGTGATAAGCTAAAGGCATTAGAGTACATCAATGAAGCGCTTAAATATGCTGAAAAATTGAATGGTAGAATGCACCCCTTGTTTCAAATCAGACAATTAAACAAAGTACAAAGGTTGAAAAATTTAAATCGATATGATGAAGCTGAAGCGGTATTGCTTACTGCCAAAAAAGAAGTAAAAAAACTGTTTACAACAGAGCATTCAGAATATGCCAGTGTGATTGCGGAGTTAGGGTCTTTATACCATGATAAAGGTAAATTTTCTGAAGCGGAACCTGTATACAAAGAAGCCATACAAATCAGTTTAAAATTAGAAGGAGAAAAATCGTTAAGTTACGTTTTACAGTTAAATAATTTGGCTTATTTGTACGAGGACTTTGGTCAATTGGAATTGGCAGAGCCAATGTATCGAAAATCGATTGAACTAAGAAAAAAATACCATTCTGCCAATTTAATGCGTGTGGCCAGTAGTGAGGGAAATTTAGCCAGGTTATTGGCTAAAATGGGTCAATATTCACAATCTCAACAAATGATGCAATTTGTTAAACAAACCTATCAAAACAACAACCGTTCCAATACATTAAATACGTTAACTGAGATAGCCAATGTCATACAGCCACTCTCAGAGTCAGGAGACTGCCAATTGGGTATGCAAATGCTGCGACAGTTGCTTCCCAAAATCCAACAAATGTCAACATTGAGTTGGCGCCGTATGCATTCTGAACTCTGGTTAGGTGAGCTGGCAAATTACTGTCAAGCCAATGAATTGGCTGAGGCGCTTTTGTTAGCGGCTAAGCAAAAAGCAACGGTGATTTATGCAGAACAATCTGATGGTCAAAATATCATCTTCAATAAAGTCGAAAATTTAATCAATAAACTTCCATAACATCTGTATTTGTTTGTATATTTTAAAGAAGTATCTATGCAGGACAGAGGCAATTGATAGGCTTGAAAAGTCGATGAATGGCTAAAAGATGTGCTGTAAAAAAATGTCACACGGGCCCAGGTAAAAAATTTATTTTCATTTTTTTGATATATTTATGATGGAAAATGAAATGAATTACGCTTATATAAGTAATGGCAGTTGTCATTGCGGTAATTTAAGCAATTACCATACATGTAAACAAAGCACTCAAGGGGAAAATTTTTGTTTACATTTGATACGACTCGTTGGCATGTGGGGGAAGCTGTATACAACGAGTCGTTTTTTTTGTCCTTTGTCCACCATTAGAGATCATGTTTTAAAAGAGGCGATGATTACATCGCCAAATAAATACCTATGTGGTCGTTGTTAAAAAAACACCCTGCCTTTCATTAAACCGTCACTGTAATTGTCTATAACTCAGCCAAACAGTGAGCAGATGAAATAAAAACTCAGAGATTTTACGAATGTATTTATACGTATACTATTGAATACCGTTGTTTGTCAGTTAACAGTCGATGAGTAAAAATTTGCATTTTCAGCGTTACTGCATGAATTAAGCTGTGATAAAATCATTGAACGCGGGCCATAAATAACCTGATGGAAACATGGAAGGGGTGTTTGTGGTTTGAAAAAAATACAATTATGGGAGAAAGTAATGAAAGTAGCAGCAGGTGTGATATTAATAATAGCAGCCTTATTTAACTTATTCGCAGGTCTTGCCTATTTAGGTGGTGGTGCAGCAACTTCGGGATTAAGTAGTGCCGTAGATTCAGCAGTCATGCAACAACAAATGACTGAAGATGAAAGGTCTGAAGTGGAACGTGTTAAAAACGAGGTGGGCGGCAGCGCCATGGGCTTTATGGCATTCGGTATATTTTTATTGGTTAGTGTCGGTATTTTAATTGCTGGTGCTGTATTCCTGTTTACCAACAAAAAACCACAATTCATTATGGTCGCAGGAATCATGGCTATAGTGGCAGAAGTGATAGGGATATTGATTACAACAGTCGGCGTCACCAATTTAGTGGGTCTGGTTGGTGGTGTATTGGCAATCGTAGCCGCTAAATCAATGAGTCAATCTACAGCAGCAGTGGTAGAGTAAACTTATCTTATCAATCAAATCAATAACAGAAGCAACCTGATGGGTTGCTTCTGCGTTTAGGCTCAATCAATGCGAACAGAATTCATTAAGAAATTGGTGTTACAAGATTTGTACTATGCACTCAGAAGTGCTCGTGGTGTGTTGTTTTTGGTGTTCTTTTCGGTGTTTTGGTTGTGGATTTTTTCAAAATTAGGCAAAGTGAATACCCAATGGCTGGGTAATCCTGATGGTGCAATGATGCTTTCTTGGTTGTTTGATCAAAAAACAGCCCAAGCTTTATTTGTAGACAGGAATCCAGGTTTTTCATTGTTTTATTTGATAGCCATTAACACTGCGCCTTTGTTTGTATTGTTTGCTGCAAGTGACCAAACTGCCAATGACATAGGAAGTAAGTATTTAAGGTTTTTACTGCCCCGTTGTCAGCGCATTGAAATTTATTTAGGTAGATTTGTAGGCAGTGTAGTGTTGGTGTGGTTGGCATACATTTCGATCAGTACCATTGCGGCCTTATGGGTGGTTTTGTTTAATCATGCCAATGTGGCTGAGATACTTATAGAATGGTTGTGGGTGGTCAGCTCTTTGATGTTGTATGTGTTGCCATTTATTGCATTCATGTCACTGTGTTCAGCATGGGTGGGTTCAGCGGGCTTATCAGCTTTGTTAGGCTTGGGTTCCTACTTAATCGTTGTTATCATCATAGGTGTTTTGAGTTTTAGGTGGCAGGGTGTTGCAGATGGGGTGTCATGGATTTTACCCAATGCAATTAAGCCGTGGGTCCTATTAATGGATGGCTGGCATTTATTAAAATCAACCATTCTGGCGACTATATACGTGTTTATTTATGGTTATTTGGGCTGGCTGGTGTTTGCCAGAAGAGATATTTAATGACAGCAATTGAAGTAAAAAATTTAACTAAAAAGTACGGTGAGCAATTCGCACTTAACGCTGTCAGTTTAGCAATAAAAAAAGGCATCACTACGGGTTTGATAGGTCCCAATGGTGCAGGTAAAACCACTTTGATGTCATTAATATGTGACTTCATTCACCCCACCAGTGGCACTGTTGAAGTTTTGGGTTATCCAGCCAATTCAGCTAAACTAAAAGGTCGAGTTTCTATCCTGCCACAAGATGCTCGTTTTTTAAAATCTTTGTCTATCAAAAAACAATTAGCCATGTTGGCTGAACTGCAAGGTTTTGATTCCAAAGCGGCCCATCAAGAATCTTTAAGGGTCTTGGAACTGGTTGATTTAAGACCTGCTCAGAATAAATTGCCCGAGCACCTCAGTCATGGCATGTTAAAACGTTGCTCTATTGCCCAAGCATTGATTGGTGAACCGGAGTTGGTTTTATTGGATGAACCGACAGCAGGCTTGGATCCTACCACCACCGATTCAATCAAAGCAGTGATTAAAAACTTACAAAACCAAGCCACAATCGTTATCAGTTCACATAATCTAACAGTGATTGAAGACCTGTGTCAGGAAGTGGTCATTTTGAACCAAGGTCACTTACATGCTCACCATGCAATTGACCAAATTGTGGTAAAAACTGAAGCCATTACAATCAAGCTGTTAGAACATCCTGACCAAGCACAAATAGATGAGATGAAGCAAACACCATGGATTACCGACATTAAAACTGGTAAGCCTGGCAGTTGCTTAATGGTTGTCTACTATAATCCAGAAAGTATTGATGATGCAGCGGTTGATATATTAATGTTGTTAAAATCAATGGCCATGTCATACCGTGAATTTACCAAAGGGGAGCGGTTGCAAGAATACATGACTAACAACTTTTAATTTGACGCTTCACACTATGGGATGAGTTGCCGAATGTAACTTTCTATATTGCCATGCGTTTTATGTTTGTTATTCATACAATATTATGAGGTTTTAAAATGAGAAAAATCGCTTTAATCAGTACCATTACTTTGGTGACATTGTCGGCATTTGCGGGTAAGAACATGCAATTTAACCGTTCACTTAATTTGTCAGCAGATCGATTAAGTGCCGTGGAATTTGATGTTGGTGCAGGATCACTGGAAATTGTTGGAACCTCGGGTGATGAAATAAAAATCAATGCCACCATCGAATCAGATGATTTCAGAGACATGGAAAACTTGGTTGAATATTTTGAAAATAAAATGAAATTTTCAATTGAGCGACAAAGCGAATATGCCATGGTTTATGCCAAATCTAAAGAGAGTTTTAATTGGGGTAAGTCAAAAAACGTCATGATTCATTTACAGGTGGAATTGCCCAAAGATATGGATTTAGAGGTTGATGATGGTTCAGGTTCGATGACGATTGAAAACATAGGGGGCATGGTTGCTATTGATGACGGTTCGGGTACCATCACATTACGAAATATCGCCAATGATGTTGAGGTAGAGGATGGTTCGGGTAGTTTGTTCATGGATAACATTCAAGGTGACGTCAGTATTGAAGATGGTTCGGGAACTATAGAACTAAAACGCATCTCTGGCTCTGTTACTGTAGAAGATGGTTCGGGTGGGATTCATGCCACTGATGTAGGTGGAAACTTTCGAGTGGATGATGGTTCAGGTGAGATTGAAGTGAAACAACTGCATGGTCGTTTTAAGTTGGTTGATGATGGATCAGGATCAGTGTATGTGAATGGTGAAAAGTGGGATAAAAAGTAATTGCCACTGAATTTAATGGATTTAAAATTAAAAAGGCGTGATTTATTCACGCCTTTTTTTATCAACATAACTGATTGGTAAAACAAAATAATATCAGTTGTTAACACATAAAAAGCCCGTTGTTTGAACGGGCTTTTAAATGAGCAATGGTCAAAGTATTTAGCCAAATATAGCCTTTAAAATAAAGAAAAATACAATCGATAGACTGGCTCCCGCTGGGATGGTTATCACCCAAGAAGCAAAAATATTTCTGACTACTTTTAAATCAATGGCTGAAATACCTCGTGCCATACCCACACCCAAAACAGCACCTACCAAGGTTTGGGTAGTAGAAATGGGCATGCCTGTTCCAGAGGCAACAACGATGGTGGTAGATGCTGCCAATTCTGCTGCAAAACCACGAGATGGTGTTAAATGTGTGATTTTTTGTCCCACGGTTCTTATGACATGAATACCAAAAGTACCAAGGCCAATCACGATACCCACACCACCTAACAGTAAGATCCATGTTTGCATGCCTGCTTCCGCAGTCACAATGCCAGTATGAGCAGTTGATACGATGGCTGCCACGGGTCCTACGGCATTGGCAACATCATTGGAGCCATGTGCGAATGCCAGACCTGATGCAGTGATAACCATTAACACAGCAAAGACACGTTCTACTGTGTAGAAATGAAATTCTTTGTCTTTCTTTTTATCGCCTTTGATTTTTGAGATAAAAAAGGCACCAATCAAAGCCACAATCATGCCTGATAAAGCGGCGTATGAATACGCTTGAATATCAGATAAATCCAAGCCAACATGTTTTAGGCCTTTTTTGATGGTGACCAATGTCAATATGAAAGCAGTGATGAACATGTAAAAAGGGACGTATTTTTTGGCTTTTTCTAGAGGATCTTTTTGTTTGAGTATCAGGTGGTGAACAGTTTGGAATATGAGAAAAGCGATAAACCCAGCAATCATTGGCGTGATAATCCAACTCAAGACAATGTTGCCTACTTTACTCCACTTAATGGCTTCCATACCGATACCTACGGCAGCAAAACCCACCACGGCTCCAACGATAGAGTGGGTTGTAGAAACTGGCCAACCCTTTTTAGATGCCACCAACAACCAACAACCGGCAGCCAATAAAGATGCCAACATACCAAAAACAAGCAATTCAGGGTTGCCTTCAACAGAGGACGAATCAATGATGCCTTTGCGGATGGTTGATGTGACTTCACCGCCTGCTAAAACCGCACCAGCAAATTCAAAAATAGCAGCAATTAAAATGGCTTGTTTAATAGTTATGGCTTTTGAGCCTACCGAAGTAGCCATGGCATTGGCAACATCATTGGCTCCGATACCCCAGGCCATAAAACCACCGAAAATTGCAGCCAGCAGTACATATGTAAAGCCGTATGTTAGTTCATATTCCATTTCAGTACCCCTTTATTTTGCTAACAACAATTCAAGACGACGCCCAATGCGTTCTGCTTGATCAGCAACATCACCCATCATATCTATCAATTTATATAAAAACATCACTTCAACCGCAGGTAAAGTGGATTCAATTTCAAACAAACTGGCTTGTAAGCCTGCTTGCATGTTGTCTGTTTCAGTTTCAATTTTATCGAGTTTGGCTATCAGTTTTTCAACAACCTTAACTTCGGCGCCTCGAAATCCAGTTTCATACAACTCATCCAACTCATTGACACTTTGTTTGGCCTTTTTGGTGGCATCAACGCAGCGTTCACAGAAATCTATAAAAGCATCATACAGTATCGCTGGTATTTGAATTTTACGCAGTTTGACCATGCCGGAAATTTGTTTACTGATGTTAGCCACTTTGTCCTGCACCAAAACCAGTTCTAATAAGTCTTGGCGTGGTACAGGCATGAATAGGCTTTTAGGTAAGTTTGAACGGATGTCATTTTTTTGGTCATCGGCTTCATTTTCTAATTGACGAACGCGCTCCGTTATTTCATTGACTTTAACCCAGTCATTTAAATTGGCAGCCTTGAATAAGTCAGGCAATAAAGCGGCCGCTTCATAAGCCGTCTTGATGTGTTTTTGTAAAGGTTCTACTGGTGATCGGCCCAGCATATCTGAGAGAAATGTACCCATGGTTTATTCCGCTGTATTTTGAAGCGTTTATTATACTCTGATGCTTGTTGATTGTTAGGTAAATTGCCACCAGATGTCACTAAATATTCATCTTTCTGTCATCTTTTCAAAAATAATAATTCTTAGAATTGAATTTTTATTGGATAAATATTGATGTTAGACATAGAAAAAAGTATTGAAACACACTATCCCGAGTTAGCGCCTAAACTGGTCAAGTACAAAAATATCCTTAAATTGTTAGCTAAATTATTACATACAGAAGACATCAATGAATTTATCAGTAAAAATTTACACCTGAAAAATTTTTCATTTCTGGACGCCATACTGAATGAATTCCGATTTGACTATAAAATTTCCAATCAAAGTAAAGCGAAAATTCCGGCAGAAGGCCGGCTTTTAATCGTGGCCAACCACCCCATTGGATCGTTAGACGGTTTGGCCTTGTTGCGAATGATTTATGATGTCAGACCTGATGTAAAAATCATTGCAACACCATTGCTTGCTGAAATTGAACCTATTAAGGAGTTATTTCTCCCCGTTGATAACATCAGCTCCAAGGCACGGCACAAATACAACCTTGAGAAAATCAAGGCATCGCTTCAAGATGAACAAGCAGTGATTATATTTCCAGCAGGTGAAGTGTCACGAATCACCCCCAAAGGCATCAAAGACGGTCGTTGGAAAGCAGGCTTTATAAAAATAGCGGAACGCTGCCAAACACCCATTTTACCGGTATTGGTTGAAAGCAGAAATTCTGCCATGTTTTATGCAGCATCAATGGTATATAAGCCGTTGAGCACCTTGTTACTGATTAGTGAAATGTATAAACAAAAAGACAATACCATCGAATTCAAAACAGGTGATTTGATTGAGCCCATTAATTGGCAAGCTTTGGGTTTGAAGAAAAAAGCGTTGGCACAACAGTTCAGGAAACACCTGTATGGTTTGAAAAAAAACAAAAGCAGGTTTAAAACCACTTGTTCAATAGCTCACCCAGTCCAAGCCAGACGATTACATGCCGAAATTAAACAGATGACGCCATTGGGCGAAACTCAGGATGGTATGCGTATATATTTAATGGACTACCAACCTGATTCATTAATCATACAAGAAATTGGTCGCTTGCGTGAGTTGTCATTCAGAATGGTAAAAGAAGGTACTGGTTCACATGTTGACATTGACTCATATGATGTCTATTACAAACACTTGTTGTTATGGAATGACAAAGAACTTGAAATTGTTGGGGCTTATCGCATTGGTTTTTGTGGTGAAATCATCCAAAATTACGGGCTTGCTGGTATGTATTGTTCATCGTTATACGATATCAACCCATCATTTTGTAAACAAGCGAATCAGACATTGGAGTTGGGGCGAAGTTTTGTACAACCCAAATATTGGGGTTTACGTGGACTGGAATACCTTTGGTATGGAATTGGTGCTGTGTTGAGGGCACACCCAGAGATCAGTTATTTGTTTGGTGCTGTTTCCGTTCCTGGCAGCTACCCTGCTGATATTTTGAACAAGATGATCAGTCATTATGCTTACTTTTATCCCAAACCCAAATCAGCACCAATGGTGACACCACACCACCCCTTTAATTACCAAAAATCCAGTCATGCTTTACCGAAGAAGTCAGATAATAAACAATTAATGAAGATGATGAAGCAAGCTGGAGTTAAGCCACCCGTCTTGTTTAAACAGTACACCGATTTGTGTGAACCTGGTGGTGTAGGGTTCGTTAATTTTGCCACTGATCCCAATTTCAATGCTTGTGTAGATGGTTTAATATGGTTGGAATTAGATCAAATGAAACCACACAAAAGAAATAAATACCTACAACAAAAGAACCCAGATAACTTGCATCAATCTGCTTGATTGATGCTGGTTGTGAGTCTGCGGTGTTTAATGGATTCAACCGCATAGACAGAACTGGCAATGAATACCAACCCAGCCAAGGCAAAAGCCAGCAACGCCATTTTTTTAGGCTGAGGTTTGTTGTTTGTGTTGTGATGTGCCAAAACTTCCACTTTGAACTCGTAATCTGATAATTCGTCCAGTGTTTGTATCTGGTGAACCAACAAAGTCACGGCTTCATTTTTATACTTCAACTGTTGTTTGAGTGCACGGTTGCGGTACTCTCTTTCATGCAACAAACGATTGATGTGATAGCTGTTACCTGTCAGTTGGTGAAACAGTTTGACTCGTTTAAAAATTTGACGCTGATACATCGTTTGCAATATTGGCTTCAATTGTTGCGAATTTTAAAAACACTTGATGTCGTTTAAGTGGCAATTAAATGAAAGTTAAGTGACGCTTGATGGCTGGTGAGTAACCACAACCTGCTCCCAGACTTGTTTATACCAACTGGCTGTTCTCGATGGAAAACCAGCTTTAATCCATTCAGCCAGATACAAGGCGACATCAGGAAAATGAATTGTCACATGGTGTTTGCTGTTAAGAAATTGTGTGATACTGGGAATATTAAATTCAGAAGTCACATGACCATAATTTAAATGTTGTATAGCCAACGCATTTGAATGTTGTTCTGTTTGTCCTTTCAGTGGTCTAACCAAAAGTTTTTTACCCAAGCTCATTGCCTCAGAGCTGAGTTCAAATCCAGCATTTGCTATCACCGAGTCACAGCTCATTAAATCTTGTTTAAAGCCTTGTGTTGAAAGTGTTTTAAAACGAATGTTTGTGTAGGAGGTATTGGGCTTGTCATTGCCATATATGATGAATTGGTGGTTTGGAAATTGGCTCAGCGCATGGGCTATTTGGAGCTGGTTTTCAAAAGGTAAATAAACCAATATATGATTTTTATTGCTGACTGATTCATGATGCACGGTGTTTATAATTGGCGGCAGGATGGGGGAATTAAAATGATGCCAATGTAATGGTGCGATGTGTTGCGTTGGCGCAAAGTGGTGTAAAATTTGTTGGGCCAACCAACTGGGTTTTTGTTGTGGTACCGGTAAGTCAAAAACATATTGATGACCGATACCTATGACAGGAATATTCAGTTGTTTAGCTGCCCAAGCAGTGATGGGTTCAAAATCACACAAGATGCAATCATAGGCAGATACATCACAGTTTTTAACTTCTTTTAAGAATTGCCAGAGGTTATTTTTGAATAAGGTTTTAAGGTATTTGATTTCTCCATTGGCAAGGGTAAAAGTCAGACCGCGCCGCACAGTTGGCTTGTTAAAACACTGCATGTCAAAATAAGCACATTCAGTTCGGCCAGAGAACAAATAGTCGACATCAATACCGACTTGATTGAGTGCATGAGACATGACCCTGGCACGCGTGATGTGGCCATTACCCGTGCCCTGAACACCATAAAGAATTTTCATTATTAGTTGGTCAGTTGATTTAATGTCAATAAGCCAATACCCATTCCCATCAGCGCACCGACTAAAATATCAGTAGGAAAGTGAACACCCAGAATCACGCGCGCCACACCGACCAAACTGGCCCAAATAAGCGCTGGATACAGCATCATTGGGAAAGCCGCTGCTGTTAATGTGGCGAATAAAAAAGCAGCAGATGTGTGACCGGAAGGAAAGCTGAACTGATCTGATGGGTTGACTTGGTTTTCAATCATCAAAACACGAAAAGGTCGGTTTCTTTTGAGTGTGTTTTTAAGCAAATAATAACAAGGTCTTTCTATGGCATACGCCAACAACAAACCGCAAAAATAAAAATGTTCAATGCCCAACAACAACCCGCTTGATAATATCGCCAATAAATACAACCAGCCATCACCTGTTGATGAAGTTTGTTTGGCCAAGGGATACCCAATATTCATAATGCTTGGTGGCATATAAACGACATACCAATTGTTTATCTACAGATTGAATAAACTCCAAAGCTTTCATATCCTGATACTCCCAATACACAACATTGGGGTCATGATAAAACGGTTATATGACAGTCACATCATCGTCTGATGAATATTGAGTTAAGCCAAATAATTCAGCAGATTTCTTGCCAGCTACCAAGCGTGTACCTGCACAATTATCATCGGTTCAAGACCGGCACTTTCTAAACCAGGCAAAACAGAATCAGCAGCTGATCAATTAACACCAGTAACTAGAGTGTCACCCAAATACCCACTTATTAGTACAATTTGACCTTTAGACAGTGAGAAGTATGTTCGTTTGTAGCCATGTACTTAAGTGGTTGTGGTGTTAATGTGTGGCCATACTGTATAATTATTGAAAATCATCACATCAGGAAAATTTGACATGAATGTCACCACGCTACTGCATCAACAGTTTGGTTTTGATGCCTTCAAACCTGGCCAACAAGCCGTCATTGAGAAAGTGTTGAATCAACAATCAGCAGCAGCCATTTTCCCCACGGGTTCTGGTAAATCATTGTGTTACCAATTGCCCGCAACGCAATTATCTGGCATGACATTGGTGGTGTCTCCTTTGTTGTCTTTAATGAAGGATCAATTGGACTTCTTATTAAAACATGGTATCAAAGCAGCGCGTTTGGATCACTCGCTTGAACGCACTGCATACAATCAAGTGCTGACACAAGCAAAAAACAAACAACTGAAGATACTGATGATTTCAGTGGAACGTTTTAAGAATGAACGATTTCGTGCACAGCTCAAACAAATGGACATTTCAATGTTGGTGGTTGATGAAGCGCATTGTATTTCTGAATGGGGACATAACTTCAGACCTGATTACTTAAAAATACCACAATACCAGGGTGAATTTTCTATTCCACAAAGTCTGCTATTGACTGCGACAGCCACCCCCCAAGTCATTGCTGACATGCGTGAGAAATTTCACATCGCTGAAGAGGATGTGGTGATCACAGGTTTTTACCGCAAAAACTTGTTTTTACAAATGAGCCCGACACCAGCTGAGAATCGTTTAGAAATGCTTACAAAGCGCATTCAACAAGCACCTAAAGAGCCGACCATTGTTTATGTTACCCTACAAAAAACGGCTGAAACCGTTGCTGAATATTTGAACCACAATAACATTCCCGCCCAGCATTATCACGCGGGATTAAAAACCGAAGAACGTGAATGGATACAAAACCAATTCATGCAAGGTGAGTTAAATTGCATTGTTGCCACCATTGCTTTTGGTATGGGCATTGATAAAAAAGATGTCAGGCGTGTGTTACATTATGATTTGCCTAAATCTACAGAAAACTATTCACAAGAAATAGGTCGTGCCGGACGAGATGAGCAAACCTCATTGTGCGAAATTTTTGCTGACAATGACAGTTTACAAATACAAGAAAACTTTGTCTATGGCGACACCCCAGAGCGCAATGCCATTGAATGCTTATTGAGCGACATCAAACAGACCGAAGCCAATTACTGGGAAACCAAACTGATGTCACTGTCCAATGAACTGAATATCCGAGCATTGCCGCTTAAAACTTTATTGGTGTATTTAGAACTGGAAGGCATCATCAAACCTAAATTCAGTTATTTTGCTTCTTACTCGTTTAAAAACATCAACAACAGTCAGGCCTTGATAGACCGTTTTGAAGGAGAGCGGCGTACTTTTATTGCTGCATTATTCGATCATTGTGTGGTGAAAAAGACTTGGACTCATGTGGATGTAGATGGCATCATCAATGCTTACGGCGCGGACCGTGGGCGAATCATGACCGCTTTGGAATGGTTTGATGAGCACGGTTTGATTGAGTTGCAGGCGAAACAAGCTGTGGAGCGTTTTGACATAGTTAATCGTGATTTTGATTTATCGTCATTGAGTGACAAGCTGTATCAGCTGTTTATTAACAAAGAGCAGACAGAAATTAAACGCATTCACCAGATGCTGGAAATGTTTGAATCTGATCGTTGTATCAGTAAACAACTGGCTGCATATTTTGGTGAAAACTTGAACATGGCATCCTGTGGGCATTGTTCCGTGTGTCAAAGCGGAGCCAGAAGTTTTCAGTCGTTGAACCACTCAACTGATTTAAACCAACTTGATTTTGATGCCATCAATGGGCCGTTCAAACAACAGATGGGTGAAGCTTATAGCATCCCTAATTTTTGTAAGTACCTTTGTGGCATTCACACGCCAATCTTTACCCGCTTAAAAATCAGGTCTTTGCCTCATTTCGGTTGGCTTGAACAGACCTCATTTATGGCTGTCAAACAATGGATTGAGGCGCATGATGACTAAAGTAATTTAATCACGGCTCCTACCAAACCACCAAGGACTAAAATCTGTGCTGGTAGAAAGCTCAACATAAAACCCAAACCACGAGTTTTGGGGTCAGAAACGTAGGATTTTGAATAAATAAATCGACCCAAAATATAAACCAAGCCTAAGCCTGCTGCGGTTAAATCGTGCACATAAGCTGCAAATAAAAATATTCCAGGCACCAAAACCACCAGTTGCTCTAGTGTGTTTTGTTGAACCCGATAACGACGTTCAAACTCAGGATGTCCCGTCACTGCAGGAGCATTCACACCAAACTTTCCGCGAGCCATACCAACCCAAAAACCGAATAAAGTATATTGCAACAAAGCCAAGGCCACCACACATGCCACGTATTCCATAGCGTTTCCAATCTGCATTAAAGTGCCATGATTCTACCTCAAAGCACAACAATGCGAAACCGAAAAACAGCGCTCACAGCATTTAATGGCTGCACAGAATTAAATTGAAAACTGAAGATACATGGCTGTGATAAATGAAACAATCAGTGAGTCAGGTTTGGGTTGACCCGCACAAATGAAAAGTTGTGATTGAATCTTTGGTAAAAAAAGTCATTTCATGTCATGCTGTGGTTTGGTTTTACAGTTGTATGGTAGACATACTTGGCATACAGCTTATGAAAGTAAACACAAGAACAACAGCATTAACCAGATGGTGATAACTATGAAAACGATTAAATCTACAAGCGTATTTTTGCTGCTTGGCATTGCATTATTAAACAGCACAGCTGATGCTGGAGAAAAGTGGTGGAAGAAAATATTCAGCAAAGAAGGTTATAACTCAAGCGAATTGAGTGTTTCAGACATGAGCGGTGCATTTAAACAAGCATTGACCATGGGCGCAGAAACGGTCATCAGCCAACTTGGAACAGCAGGTGGTTTCAGCGAGGATGAGGCGATTCGCATACCGCTACCAAAGAACTTACAAAAAGTCGCACAAGTGCTCAAAAAGATAGGTATGTCTGATCAAATGGAAGAACTGAATTTGAAGATGAACCAAGCCGCTGAAACCGCTGTACCGATAGCCAAAGACCTGTTCATTCAGTCAATTAAAGACATGACCTTTGAAGACGTAAAAACCATCTACCAAGGTGCAGATGATTCCGCCACTCAGTACTTCAAAGAAAAAATGACAGCCACTTTAACAGAGAACATGAACCCGATTGTTGAAAGCAGTTTATCTGAAGTCGGAGCCATTCAGGCCTTGAATAAAGTCATGGATAAATACCAAGACATCCCATTCGTCTCATCAGTGAACCCAAACCTCACAGAATATGTGGTGGAAAAAGGCATCGACGGTGTGTTTCATTACCTGGCCGAACAAGAAGCCGCCATTCGTCAAAACCCAGCGAAGCAAACCACTGAGCTGTTAAAGAAAGTGTTTGGTCAATAACTCACGGGAATAACGAGCTTAAGAACTGACGAACGTGTACAAAAGGGAGTGATGAGGCTGGCCACCGACTCCCTTCACCGCCATTTAATAAACATGAACCATAATTTCGCCACCCCATACACCACTGCCATTACTGCTTTTAAACAGAAAACATTTCATCAATGTGTTGTTATTAGGCATCACTTCGCAAGATGCGCCCCTGAGCTCATCATTGCTGGGCAGCACAGCACTTGCTTGCCAAAATCTGTTATGTATCTCAAACGGAAAATAAATGAAACAAGCGCCAGTAGTACTGGGGGCATCAGTGATACCTACAGCGCCCGAATTAACCCCATTGTATGATTTAATAATACTGGGTGCCCCGCTACCGCACCAGGCGTGAACCATAAATTTCATCATGCCATTGCTGTCTAAGGCTTGAACGGTGTCTCCTTGCACCACAATATCACCTTCTAATTCGGTGTCACCTTGAACCTTTAAGCCATTGAGTGGGGCTTCAAGTGGTGTACCAACACTCAATCCACCATTGTCAGAAACCATAAGTTTAGGTTGGTTACCCACATTCACTATAAAAGCTTCATCGCTGAGACCACCGAACACATGTAATTTGGCGCTGGGAAATATACCGCCAATACCCACATCACCACCAAGATAATGTATGTCAGAGGAATTGGTGACATCGTTAGACCAGTAAGAATCAACGGCTAACGCTTGTGGCACCCAGTTATTACCATCAAACTGCAAAACATCATCGGTATTGGCACCATTACTGGCCAGCGAATCTGCCTGTACAGCACTTTGGGCCTGAACTGCATTTTGAGCTTGTGTGGCATTACTGGCCTGTGCCGCATGTTGTGCTTGAACGGCATCTTGCGCTTGACTGGCAAAAGTCGCATCAACAGCATAATCAGCCTGCACAGCATAAGGTGCAGCGGAGACCCGTTGTCTGGGTTGTAAAACATCATAAGAGCCAGCGCCGGCTACTCGAACGCTTAATTCCAGCCACACTTCACTGCCATCAAACAGCGAATCGCCGAAATCAACTTGAGGAAGGGTGAACAAGCCATCGGTAACAGTGACATCAAAAAACTCTGCTTCTTTTTCAGGTGAGCCACCGGTTTCTTGAAGAAATGCCTGAATCGTGATGTCGTATTGTTGATTGGCTGGTTGGCCTTGATCTAACAGCTGCCCTTGGTATGAAAAAGCACTGCCAACACCCGCAGCGTAAACTAGCGATTGGATAAAAAGACTGCTTAGCATCATCACTTGGATTTTTAATTTAACTGTATTTTTTTTAGTTTTCATGTTCTTTCCCTTATTTTATTCAAAATCATCTTTAAAGATTAAATCGTTATTCTGTGCCGATACGGCCTCAGTCCAAAAACCGCCGGTCAGTGCAAACTGCTCACCAGTCATCTGTAGGCTGGCATCTACCTGACCGACACTGGCACTTATTTCAAAATTCGAACTTGCCATGGTTGTTGCACCATTGTTTATGCTGTGCTTTTTGATCTCAAATTGCGCATGGGCTTGACCCAAAAACAGACCACTTAACAAAATAACAAGGCATTTCTTTCGCTGTTGTCTTACGTTCATATATTCCTTACCTCCTCAAAACTGCTGTCCCCATTGAAAGCCAATGGTGACTGACAATAGTGGCTGATAAAATCATGATTCCATTCTAAGAAAAGCCGGTTTTTTATTCATGAAAGAAACATGAAAGATGGTTGATAAGTCCTGATTAAGCTCTGAAAAAGTTCTGAATGGCCCTAAAACCGTAAGTTTGGTGGTGTTTATCTGGTAAATCACGAAAATTTCAAATATCAGAGCGCCGTCAGAACTGAAGCACCCAAAACCGTTGAGCCAGCACCCACAATCTACTCATAACAACAAAATCCCAACTTAAAAAAACAGCATTCTCAAGATTTGCGAAAACCCGATGCAACAATGCCATTTTAAACAGAGAACCCCCATGCAACAACTCGTCATCAAACTCAGTCCACAAGCCACAGCACAATACTTAAAAATAGCCACCCAAAGAACCAAAAACGAAATGGAATACGATATGGACGCTTCAGGTGTCCAGCTTGATATCAACTTATCCATGATGTCAGGCCTGTATTTTGCAGACATTGATGTCAACGGAAAAAGCATCACCTCAGAAACCGACGATGAAGACCTCGAATTCGAATTGGTCGAAGTCAATTAAACATTACCAAACAAAGAAACGACGAAAGCCATAAAGCCACAAAATGCATCACCCGACCAACACCATCGTACCGGACCTGATCCGGTACCCACCCAACCCCGTCATGCCGGACCTGATCCGGTATCCACCCACCCCCGTCATGCCGGACCTGATCCGGTATCCATCCAACCCCGTCGTACCGAACTTAACCCAGTACCCACCCCAACCCCGTCATACCGAACTTAACCCAGTACCCATGACCAACACCGTCATGCCGGACTCGATCCGGTATCCACCCAACCCCGTCATGCCGGACTTGATCCAGTACCCACCCAACCCCGTCGTACCGAACTTGATCCGGTATCCACCCCCAGCCCCGTCATACCGGACTTGATCCGGTATCCACCCCCAGCCCCGTCATACCGGACTTGATCCGGTATCCATCCCCAACACCGTCGTACCAGACTTAACCCGGTACCCACCCCCAACACCGTCGTACCGAACTTGATCCGGTACCCACCCAACATCGTCATGCCGGACCTGATCCGGTATCCACCCAACCCCGTCGTACCGGACCTGATCCGGTACCCACCCAACATCGTCGTACCGGACTTGATCCAGTACCCATCCCCAACACCGTCGTACCGAACTTAACCCAGTACCCACCCACCCCCGTCATGCCGGACTTGATCCGGTATCCAGTGTCTTGTGCCTGTAATTAAAACCTCAAAAATCACTGACATAAAATGGCAATAAAGTATTGATTTAAATAAACTAATCAAAACAATTGAACCAAAACACTCATAAAAACTGGAAAGAACCATAGCAAAGCAAAAAAGGGACCAAAACCACTGATAATATTTGCCATATATCCGTCCCAGCACCGAACTAAGTAATCGATTCAGTATTTTGTTTTAAGACAGTGCATAACTATAGCTCTGTTCACAGATGTACTGATTGAAAATTAGGTTTGAATTGGGTATATTGTTTATTGGGATTAATAAAAGGGTATTTCCAGTTACATGGATAAAAAACAACTCACTGAAACTGATATCATCACTAAATATATTCTGCCAGCACTAAGAAAATCTGGTTGGGATGTCATGACGCAAATTAGACAAGAGGTTTGTTTGCGGGACGGAAAAGTGGTGGTAAGAGGTAATGTCGCTGCCAGGAAAACTGTTAAAGCGGCAGACATCGTTTTGTACACTAAATTCAGCCAACCCATAGCAGTCATAGAAGCTAAATCCAACAAGCATGAAATCGGCAAAGGGATGCAACAGGCTATGGATTATGCCGCTTTGTTAAATGTACCCTTTATCTTTGCATCGAACGGTGATGGTTTTATCTTCAGAAATAACATTGCTAAAGCTGGTGAGAGGATTGAAAGTGAAATATCTTTGGATGAGTTTCCATCACCACTAGAACTGTGGAATCGATTGATTGAGTGGAAAGGGTTCTCAGAAGAGCAAGAAAAAATAGTCACTCAGGATTACTACTCAGATAATTCTGATAAATCACCGCGTTACTACCAAATCCAAGCCATCAGTAAAACCATTGAAGCCATAGTTAAAGGCCAAGACAGAATCTTGCTGGTTATGGCCACTGGTACGGGTAAAACTTATACTGCATTTCAAATCATTTGGCGCTTATGGAAAGCCAAACACAAAAAACGCATCTTATTTCTGGCCGACAGAAACGCACTGATTGACCAAACATTCTTAGATGATTTTCAACCCTTTGGCACAGCCATGACCAAAGTAAAGAATCGTAAGTTTGATCCATCGTATGAAATACATTTGGCGCTTTATCAAGCCATCACCGGCCCAGAAGAACACCAAAAGGCCTTTAAACAAATCAGTCCCGACTTCTTTGATCTGATTGTTATAGACGAATGTCACAGAGGCAGTGCAGCTGAAGACAGTGCGTGGCGAGAGATACTGGAATACTTTAAACCTGCAACACAGATTGGTTTAACCGCCACACCCAAAGAAACCGAAGAAGTTTCTAACACCGATTACTTTAACGAGCCTATTTACACTTATTCATTAAAAGAGGGCATTGAAGATGGCTTCTTAGCGCCTTATAAAGTGGTGCGCGTTGATATAGACGTTGATTTACAAGGTTGGCGACCCATAAAAGGGCAAGTCGATAACAAAGGCGAAATCATTGAAGACCGGATATACAATCAAAAGGATTTCGATCGCACCATGGTCATTGATGAACGCACTGAATTGGTGGCCAGAACCATCACTGCATTCTTACAACGAACCAATCCCATGGATAAAACCATCGTATTCTGTAACGACATCAACCACGCTGACAGGATGCGAAGGGCATTGGTTAACCTGAATCCGGAACAAGTCAAAAAGAATGACAAGTACGTGATGAAAATCACTGGTGATGACCAACTTGGAAAGTCCCAACTGGACAGTTTCACTAACCCAAAAAAACCATACCCAGTTATCGTAACCACATCAGAACTGTTAACCACAGGTGTAAATGCCAAAACCTGTAAGCTGATTGTACTCGATCAAAACATTCAGTCCATGACCAAGTTCAAACAGATCATCGGTCGTGGTACGCGTATCGACGAGAAATTCAATAAGCTGTGGTTCACTATTTTGGATTTCAAAAAAGCCACTGAGTTATTCGCAGATCCGAGGTTTGATGGCATCCCTGAAAAAGTCATGGTTAAAGACCCTGAGTCAATCATAGATACCGATGATGATTCCTTTGATGATGAATTCAACAACCCATCCAACTCAGATGACTCGGAAGAAGTTTTTATCAAAGAACCAGAACCTGATTACTCAGGCATTCTGAGTGGTAATGACGCTGATGATGAAGAAAAAGTCAGAAAGTTCTTTGTTTCAGGTGTGCAAGTCACTAAAGTCGCTGAACGGGTTCAATACTACGACACCGATGGAAAACTGGTCACTGAATCATTTAAAGACTACACCAAAAAAACCGTACACAAACAGTTTGCTTCATTGGATGAATTCACCAAGTCATGGTCCAGTGCAGAAAGAAAAGAAACCATCATCCGCGAACTCGAGAAAGAAGGTGTGCTCTGGCAAGCCTTGTGGGATGATGTCGGTAAAGAGTTTGACCCATTTGATTTGATTTGTCATGTGGTGTTCGATCAGCCACCATTAACACGAAAAGAACGCATGAATAATGTGAAGAAAAGAAATTACTTCACCAAGTACTCAGAACAAGCGCAAAACGTCTTGAACATCTTATTGGAAAAGTACGCCGATGTGGGTTTGCGAGAAATGGAAAACATTAAAATCTTTAAAACTTCACCGCTCAATGAACTGGGTAACACCAAAGAAATCATCACTGGAATATTCGGCAGTAAAAAAGAATACTACAAAGCGCTCGCTGACTTAGAACAAGCACTTTACTTAAAAACTAATTAGGAAATCCATTAATGACCATATCAACCGTCATCAAAGCCATTCAGGACATCATGCGAAAAGACGCCGGTGTCGATGGCGATGCCCAAAGACTCGGACAAATGTCCTGGCTGTTGTTCTTAAAGATATTTGATGCCCAGGAAGAAGAACTGGAATTTGAACAGGATGATTACTCACCACCATTCGCTGAAGAACTTATGTGGCGAGCATGGGCAAAAGATCCTGAAGGCATCACCGGTGATGAATTATTGGACTTCATTAATAATAAACTCTTTCCTCAGCTAAAAGACCTCCATGCACCTGCGAAAGCGAATCCTCGGGGCTTTGTTGTTAAAGAAGCCTTCAGCGATGCGTTTAACTACATGAAAAACGGCACATTATTGCGTCAGGTCATAAACAAACTTAACGAAGTCGATTTCACCAAATCAGAAGACCGTCACTTATTCGGCGATATCTACGAACAAATCCTTAAAGACCTACAAAGCGCCGGTAATGCCGGTGAGTTTTACACCCCAAGAGCCGTCACTAAATTTATCGTCGATCGCGTCAACCCGAAACTGGGTGAACAAATCTTTGACCCGGCCTGTGGCACCGGTGGATTCCTGGCGTGCGCAGTGGATCATCTCAGAGCCAATAACAACATCAAAGACTCCAAAGTCTATGATATTTTGCAAAAACAAATCCACGGTGTCGAAAAGAAACAATTACCGCATTTGTTATGCACCACCAACATGATGCTTCACGGTATCGAAGTACCGGTACAAATAAAACACGGCAACACCCTGAACAAAGCTTTATCCAGTTGGGAGGATGAATACGATGTTATCATCACAAATCCGCCCTTCGGAGGTACCGAAGAAGACGGCATCGAAAAGAACTTTCCCTCAGAATTTAGAACCCGAGAAACGGCTGATTTGTTTTTACAGCTCATTGTTGAAATATTAAAAGACGGCGGGAGAGCAGCTGTGGTCTTACCTGATGGCACCTTATTCGGTGATGGTGTCAAAACCAAGATTAAGAAAATGCTGGTCGAAGAATGTAACCTCCACACCATCGTCAGATTACCCAATGGTGTGTTTAATCCTTACACCGGCATAAAAACCAACATCCTGTTCTTCACCAAAGGTGAACCGACTAAGGAAATCTGGTATTACGAACACCCATATCCAAAAGGCGTCAAGAATTACAATAAAACCAAACCCATGCGTTTTGAAGAATTTAAACCGGAACAAAAATGGTGGGGTAATGAAGAAGATGGTTTTAAAGATCGAAAAGAAAATGCTCAAGCCTGGAAAGTCGATATCAAAGACATCATTGCTAAAAACTATGATCTCGACATTAAAAACCCCTACGAGGAAGAGCAGATTGTTCATGACCCTGAGCAACTTCTGGCAGAGTATGACCAACAACAAAAAGACATCCAGAAACTGAGAGACCAACTGAAAAGTATCTTGGCAGATGCCTTAGAGGACAAATCATAATGTCAGCAGAACCAAAAGACATTAAAAAACTGGTCACTGAAAACCTCGATATCTGGACCTCAGCCATAAAATCCAAAAGCCGAACCGGCCGAGGATCGAATAAAACCTATGAACTCTACGGCATCAAAAAACTTCGGGAATTGATTCTTGATTTGGCCGTCAGAGGTTTACTCGTTCCGCAAGACCCCAATGATGAACCGGCCAGTGAATTGTTAAAGAAAATAGCTGTTGAAAAAGAACAGTTAATAAAAGAAGGGAAGATAAAAAAACTGAAAGCACTGCCTCCAATCAAAGAGGAGGAAATGACTTTTGAGTTACCCGATGGTTGGCAATGGAAAAGATTTCCTGATTTATGCTTTTACAATACAGGCAAAACTCCTCCTACTAAAAATCCTGTTTATTGGAGTGATGATAGTGAAGGGTATCCATGGGTCTCAATTGCAGATATGACCCATTACCAAGATGTATATGAAACAAAAAAACAAATAAGTGAAGAGGCAACAGAAAAAGTTTTTAAGTACGAACCAGTTAAAGCTGGTACATTAATCATGAGTTTTAAACTAACAGTTGGTAAAGTTTCGAGACTAGCTGTTGATGCTTATCATAATGAGGCAATAATTTCTGTTCACCCATTTAATGGAGTTGATCAGTCATATCTATATCGCTTTTTACCAATTAGAGCTAAAGTTGGAAATACTAAAAAAGCAATAAAAGGGAATACTTTAAATTCGGATTCATTAGCAATGATTTCATTACCCTTGCCTCCTTTAGCGGAACAAAAACGCATCGTCGCCAAAGTAGATGAACTCATGGCATTATGTGACCAATTAGAACAACAAACCGATACCAGTATCAAAGCCCATAAACTGCTGGTCGAAAACTTACTGAAAGCCTTAACCCAAGCCAAAGACCACACAACCTTTCAACAAGCCTGGCAACGCATCGCTAAAAACTTCGATACCTTATTCACCACCGAACACAGCATCGACCAACTCAAACAAACCATCCTCCAACTCGCTGTCATGGGCAAACTCGCCCCCCAAGACCCCAACGACGAACCCGCCAGCGAGTTATTAAAGAAAATAGCCACCGAAAAAGAAAAACTCATCAAACAAGGCAAAATAAAAAAACAAAAACCACTGCCAGAAATTAGTGAAGAGGAAAAACCTTTTGAATTGCCGGAGGGTTGGGAATGGGTTTCATTATCTAATTTGATATCTGTAATGGATGCTGGTTGGAGCCCTGCATGCCCACCTGAACCATCATCATCAGATGATATCTGGGGCGTTTTAAAAACAACAGCAGTTCAATGCATGGAATATTGGGAGCATGAAAATAAAGTACTTTCTGAAGCTAAAGAACCAAAATCACAATATGAAGTTAATGTGGGAGATATTCTTATTACTCGGGCAGGTCCCAAAAATAGAGTAGGTGTTTCATGTCTTGTAGATAAAACCAGACCTAAATTAATGATTTCAGACAAAATCATAAGATTTCATTTGGTTGAGATAGGCTTAATTGAGCGATACATTTCACTGTGTCTAAACGCAGGTGCAACTGCTAACTATATAGAAAATGCAAAATCAGGAATGGCTGAAAGCCAAATGAATATTTCTCAAATTAAACTTAAAAAAGCTCCTGTACCGTTGTGTCCTATCAATGAACAACGTCAAATAGTAGTTAAATTTGATGAGCTCATGAATTTATGTGACAAACTGAAATCCCAAATAGCTGACTTTAAAAAAAGCCAAACAAAAATTTCTGATTCACTTGCGTTAATAAATCAACAATGAATATTCAAACTATTTATAAGGAATCAAGTGATTTTGTTGAAAATTACAAATCTTATGACTTGGATGCTGATGTCATTGCAATAATTAGTCCACCGAAAGAAGATAAATCTTGGAATGATTTTTCATACAAAATTAGATGTAATTTTAAAATCGTAAAGCCGACTAAGTTTGAAGCAACTATATTTTTAGCGGTTAAACCAAGTGATCAATTGACCAAATCATACAAAATTGAAAATAACTACATAGATTACAATAAATTGCTTGAGTATGTAACAGTAGCTGAAAAATCAGTAAATTATTTACAAAATGAATCATTTAATTTCTTCACTATGTTTTCAGAAATGCAAGATTATGATGATTTAATTAGGAAAATTGGTATTGATATAGCAAATAAAATATTTGAACATCATCATGACTTATTATATCTAAAAAACCAAAAGGGGACGAGTCAAAAATTTAAGCAATACATAGATTCTAAAATTTATAAAAAAGCATTTATGCGAAGCTATGAAGCTTTTTATGCTTTTCATAATTCCGATCAAATTTTAAATGGTCTAGATTTAAATCCTCATTCAAATGTTTCTGAGAATTTAAAATTAAAATATGACTTAATTGGAAGAAACAAGCCAAATTCATTATTTTTGAATTATAACTCAGCATCAATTTTACCCAAAAGAATTAATATATTGATTGGTAAAAATGGTTTAGGAAAAAGTAGGGCTCTATATTCAACTGCAATTTCGTTAATAGATGATAAAAGACATTTATTAACAAAACATAATGAACGCCCATTATTTAATAATTTATTAGCCATTGGCACACCTGGAGAGACCGGCAGTAGTTTTCCTGCTGAAAGGAAGAAGTCAAAAATCAGATATCGACGAGTTATTATGGGTCGTCACTCTCAAGGAAAAGCTTCCTACAGTTTAGGACATATGATTTCTCAGCTAATTAGGTCCGAAGATTATGTTGGAGATGAAAGTCGGTGGGAGTTCTTTTTAGAGGTAGTAAATTCTCTAAAACTTAATGATCCGCTTATTGTTAAGTTAGTTCCTGGTTCTAAAGCTGACGGATTTGCCATTGCAGATTTTGGTAAAGATAAATATGCAATTCTTGAGAAATTAAGAAATGTTAACGAGGAAAGACAGTTATTAATTCTAAGTGATATAAGTAACCAACCAAATTTTAAAACCCTAACAGATAATAAAGCGGTACCGTTAAGTAGTGGTCAATCAGCTTTTATTAAATTTGCAATTCAAGCAAGTTTGTTTATCGAACAAGGAACATTGTTGCTTTTGGATGAACCTGAGACTCATTTACATCCTAATTATATTTCAGAGTTCATGTATCTTTTAAACAATATATTAAAAGAAACTAAGTCAGTAGCAATAATTGCAACTCATTCTGCTTATGTGGTTAGAGAGGTACCTCGTTCACAAGTAAATGTATTTAAAGAAGACTTAGAGGGAAATGTATACATTTCAAAACCTAGATTAAAAACATTTGGAGCTAATGTTAGTTCAATATCATTTTTCGTATTTGAAGAACAAAAGAGAAATTACTTGATTGAAAAAATATGTAAGGACATAGAAGATAACAAAAAAAATAAAATTGAGATAATTGAAAAATTAGAAAATGAGTTGTCTACAGGCACAATGATGTACTTAAAGAGAAAATTAGGCCTTTATGAATGAAATATATCAAACCACAATATGTCTTTGATTTTGGTGAACTAAACTTGTTGGCAGCAAATAAACGGCTTGGAAGTTATCCTTTTTTGAAAAACAATATCAGCAAAATTAAAGAAAACTACTGTAAATATCATTTCAATAATGGATTTCCAAAAACGCTAAAGAAAATTAACTTCACTTCAAAAGAAATTGAGGCCTTTGAAAATCACTACAATTCCCCACCAAAAGGGACTTTACAGTTTATTGATAAAACCAGAAATAAAAAGTCAAAAAACATTTGCCCTATGTGTGGAAGTCTGTCGAATAATACTGTAGACCATTTTCTTCCACAAAAGAAATATCCTGAATTTTCATTCTATTCAATGAATCTAGTACCTGCTTGTTCTTGTAATAATAAAAAAAATGATTCTGTTTATGGTGTAGATGATGATGACCACTTTTTGCATCCTTACTATAACGTTTGTATGTCAGATAAGCTGCTTACTGTGGTATTCCAAGGCGATTTAAATTGTCCAAAAATTTCAGTTGAATTATTAGATAAAACTCATCCAGATCACAAGGCAATTCAATTTCATTTTGACAATTTAATTAGACCCAATGGTATATATGATCATTTTGACTGCATGTATGAAGATATGATTGAAAATCCTAAGTATTATTTTTGTTTAGAAGATGGTGTAAATGTAAGTTTAGTTGATTTGGAAAATCTAATTAAATATGAAATTAAAAGTCACAATAATAAATTAGGAACTCCCAACAATTGGAATTCGCTTTTTTATGAAGGATTTTTAAAGTCAACTAATCATTTAAATCATGTTCTTCAAATAATTAACAAATAAGCTTTAATAGTCTCGAGTAAACCCTTTCAATCTACACTTTATTAAAAAATGAAACCCCAAACCATCCAAATATTCCTCCCCGAAGGCACACCGACTTCCGTTAAAGAAGCCGAGCTGACGAATCGACTGATTAAAACCATTTGGTTTCCACGCACGGCGATGGACAAAGCCGCTAAGCTTGAAGTTATGCTTAAATCCTACGAAACAAATACGAATCATGAAATTGATTTTCAAAATGCTATTAGTTTTTAAAAAATGAGTCATGTAAATAAAAATGATTTCTTGGAATTCATTAAAACAAATGAATCAATGGATTGGAAAACTTTATATGATCAAGCTTCTTTTAGCTATAAAGTTCATGAAAATAAAATTGTATTTAGAATTTCAACTGGAAATGATAGATCATTCAATTTAAATGAATTAATTGATATATGTGAAACATATAATAAACTAAAATCTTTAAAGACAACTCATTACGATAAATACAGAACTAAATCATACTTAGTAGCATTGCTAAATGGATTCTTAAATGATCAAAAATTAAACAAAAAAGTAACATTACACTTAGATGAAAGCTTTATTGAAAATCTAAAAGAAGGTGGCAGAATAAAAGTTTCTGTCAATTCCTATGAAAGAAACGAAAAAGCAAGACAACTTTGCTTAAAACATCATGGCTATCTCTGCAAAGTATGCAACTTTGATTTTGAAAAAACCTACGGCGAAATTGGCAAAGAATTTATCCATGTCCATCATATTGTTGATTTAGCAACCATTAACAAAGAATACAAAGTTGATCCAATCAATGATTTAGTGCCGGTATGTCCTAATTGTCACGCGATGCTGCATAAGAAAAAACCAGCTTATACAATTAAAGAATTAAAGAGAATAATTAATGAATAATAACAATGAGTCAAAACTTATAAGTCTAACTGAAATATTTAAAAACCGATTTTTTATTGTGCCCGATTATCAACGTGGATATTCTTGGTCATCTGAGCAACTAAAAGATCTCAAATCTGATATTGATAAAATTTTAAACAACAATTATAAACATTTTACTGGAACATTGGTTGCTTCAAAGTCTGACGAGCATAAATTCAGTATCGTTGATGGCCAACAGAGATTGACTACATTAGTGATTTTAATTTCAGCAGCCATTTCATCTAAAAAAATCAACAAAGAATTTGCATCAAGCCTGAAACAAACATTCATTGTAAGAGGTGAGTTGGGCAATGAAAAGCCTGTTTTAACAACCAACAATGAAACAAATATTTTTTTTAATCAATTAGTTATTCGAAATGAAACTCCTAAAAAGGAACTGAAGTCACATCATAGGATAGAGTATGCTAAAAATTTCTTCGAAGAGTGGTTCTCAAATGAAGATATTGATGTTCAAAGTATAGTTGAAGCAGTAACCAACAAACTTGGCTTTTTACTTTTTACTCCTGATGATAGTAAGGAAATTGGGATTATGTTTGAAGTCATCAACAACAGAGGTAAACCACTATCACAGCTTGAGAAGTTAAAAAATTATTTGATTTATTATGCATCTGTTAATGGATTAGAATCCTTGAGAAGTCAAGTTGATGAAGACTGGCAATTTATTCTTAAGAGTTTAAGCGTAGCAGGAATACACAGTAGTGAAGATGAGAATAGGTTTTTGAGAAACTGCTTTTTGGTTTTTGCAAATGTAGCAAAGAAAGACAGCTGGAATATTTATGACCAAGTCAAAATTAGATTTCCTGAAAAGGGAAACCACACTGTTGAACTAGATAGATTACTTAAATTCATTAAACAATGTGCTGCTAATTATGAAAAAATTTACACTGATGATACAGCTTTAATCAGTCAGCAAAGGGAAGTTCTTAAGTCTATTCGTTGTCTTCCAACTAAAGCATCGATAATGCCATTGGTATTGTCAGTTATGTCAAAATTGTGTAATGACAAAGGATTGGATTCGAAAGTATATCGGCTTCTAAGTATTCTAGAAATATTGAATTTCAGAGTTTATATACTCCCTAAGGTAACAGCTCGTGCAGACTCTCATCAAACACAGTTATTTCAATGGGCGTTTGAGTTATTTGAAGATAAATTATCAATTGAAGAATTGGAAGAGTTGTTAATAAGTTTTACGCAAGAGCACTGTAGTGAAAGAAAATTTATTCAGTCTTTGACCATTGATCAGGATGAGTCTGAAGACTATGGAAATTGGGTTGGCCTAAGGTATTTTTTGGGGAATTATGAAAAATACATTGCAGATAATGAGAACTATTCATTTGACCTAGATAGAATATTGTTAAGTATAAAAGATGATCATGTTCAATCAAATGACTTCTTATCCATTGAACATATATGGGCAAGGAGAAATAAAGAAAAAGACTTTCCAATTAACTTTATTGAAAAGAGACGGTTAGGTAATTTGGTATTAATGGGGTTAAGGAACAACATTAAAAAGACAAATTTAGGAATTTCCGAAAAAGTACAAAAAATAACAGATACCTCAGAACGTATGGATCAAGTTAATGAGTTGAAGAAAATATATAACAGTGCGTTAAAGTCTGATATTTTAAAAGACAGGAAGAAGTACAAGAATTATTTCAGAGATTTATCAAAAATAATCAATGACGAAAGAGAAACTAGGCTCGTTAAGTTTGCATTGAAAAGGTGGAAATTTGAAACTGAAGAGTTTGAAAAATTTGTTCGTGTAGATAGTTTTAAAACAGAAAAGTTTAATGAATCATTTGTTTTGAAATCCCTCACATGACGAATCAAACAACTAATTTAAGAATAGGATTGTTAGAAAATTGTTCTCACTCTTTGAAGCGTGGTTATGAGATGTGGAGCCAGTGGCGGAATAATGATGATGCATGGCTATTAAAAGAATCTGTTATATGGGTGCACCATGGGATTGAGTTAGCTTTAAAGCAATTGTTGGTTGAATCAAATGAGTTTTTAGTTTTTCAAGATGTTAATAAAGCAGTTGACAGGTTGGGGCTCTTACGAAAAAAGAAAGGGATGGAAGATGCAGGGGTATTAGATTTATTTGAACATGATGACAAGATTATGTCTGTTGGTTTTAGAAACTTAGTAAATCGAGCGGCAATTACCTTGTCAATTTCTGAGCTTGTTGAAAATGCAAAGTTACGGAAGAAAATTGACTCGCTTGCAAAATATCGAAACAGTATGGTTCATTTTTCTTTAGAACTGAATATTGAAGAAGTATCGAGTTTGCTATCAGAAATTTTGAGTCCCTTACTTTCTATGCTTGAAACAGAAATAAAGGATGAGAGTTTTAAGAAAAATGATATTCCTAATATTCGTGAAATAGCCAAACCACTACAAAAATATATTGAGCAAATACGATTTGAAAATGTTAATAAGGCTATCCGAGCGACACATAACGCATTGTCGCCAGAAGAAAGCAATAGAGTAGGTATTATTTGGCAGGCACAAGGTAGTGGTTTAAGTCTTACTCTGGCCTCTTACATAGACAAATTGAGACAAACAACACCTAAATTCAATAACCACATTTTCATCTTAGTTGATAGAATGGAATTGGCATTACAGCTTCATCTCTTTCTGAATCAAGAATATGATCTGAATTCACATTTACTCAAAAACAATTCTGATTTATTATCTGCCATAGAGTCAGAATCACCTGAAATATTAGTTTCTTCAATCCAAAAGTTTAATTTTCAAGAACACATTACTGAGAAAGAATGCTTGGTAATATGCTACAACTTTCATTCAGTTTATAAAAAGATAGAAGCATTTTTTCCAAATTCATTATATTTATTGTTTACAGGTATTCCGTTAAATCCAATAGAAAAATATTTTAATGTTTTTGGTAAATTGATTGGCGAATATACTTTTCAACAAGCAGTTCATGATGATATAGCTAAACCTATTCGTTTAGAGAAATGCAGTTTTATTTCTGAAGGTGTCACTAAATATAAGCCAGAAGAATTTGAAAATCCTGTGAATGTTAGTTTGTTAAAAGCAAGCAATGAATATCTTATTAGTCTTGCTCAACATTTGACTAAGCATTTCGATTTAAGACAAAAGGAAGCTATTGGTAAAGGTGTGATTATTGTTTCTAATATATTAGAAACAGTAACTTTATATGATCAAATAATTAAAATTAAACCAGAATGGTATGGTGATCTTGGGTCAACGGGTTCAATTAAATCAATTTCATCTAACGAAAGCCTAGCAAAAAGAAATTTTCTATTAAATAGGTTTAGAAGTGAGGAAGATTCACTTTCCTTATTAATAACAACTGCAAGTTTTCTTGTTGGATATGATAATCCTCTAATACATTCTATATATGTGACATGTCCAATTTCACATCAACTTCAATATAATATTGCTAGTCTATTGAGCAGAAATCATAAGGGCAAGTTAAACGGGCTTATAGTTGATTATACTGAACTAGATTGGGAATTAGAACAGATTGTGAAACTATGAAACCCCAAACCATCCAAATATTCCTCCCCGAAGGCTCACCGACTTCTGTCAAAGAAGCCGAGTTGACGAATCGCCTGAATAAAACGATTTGGTTTCCGCGCAGGGTGATTAATAAATTGAGCTTTTATCAAACTTCTATCTATTTCCTTTATGGAGTATATCAATGAAATTTAAAATCAGAGGAGTATTATTTTTTCTTTTAAATGTTTTATTGGCTTATTTGGTTACTTTTGTACTGATTCATTTTTCAAAGAACTGGAATTACAATGTCGGAATTGTAATATTAATATTCATCTTATTGCTTTGGTTAGGACTTGTTTTTTACTACTCTAATAAATTAAGTGTTTGGTGTTTTTCTAAGTTTGATGATTTTTATAAACTGAGGCCTGAGAATTATAATGACAAAGCAAGAGAGGCATTTGCAAAATCTTTACTTGATCTTTCATCGGCTTTAATAAAAGGGGTGTCATACATCATCTTGTTATTGCCCATGACTTTGATTCTAAAGAACATATTGGAGAATGAAAACGAGCTATCACTAAATTCCTTGTTGATGAATTTGCCATGGGGATTTGTTATTTTATTTGGTTTGACCTTCACATTAAGTCTGATGATTAGGCAAATTGGGCTTCGACACCTTCATGAAATGGAAGAGGAAAAGAAAGAAAAATAAAATAAAACCCCAAACCATCCAAATATTCCTCCCCGAAGGCGCACCGACTTCCGTTAAAGAAGCCGAGTTGACCAATCGGCTGATTAAAACCATTTGCTTTCCGCGCACGGCAATGGATAAAGCCGCTAAGCGGGAAATCTCACAATACACGGGCGTGTATTTTTTGTTTGGGGATGATGATGGTAGGCCGCGAAATTTAAGGGACACGCACTTTTAAAAGAAGCTGGCTTGAGTTTTTAAGCTAGATTTTTGTTTAAATTCGGGGGAATAGTTGCTGGTTTTGTACTGAAGTTGTTAGCTATGCATATATAGACATAATCTAACTCAGGTATGCTCATGTGTTCACCACGAACAAAACGCTCACAAAGCAGTGGCAAGTCAAATAAACCAGCCCATGTCATTTAAACTCTTTGTTCAGTCCAATCAGTCGTCAGGAATGGAGTGCCTGTCCTCGATTAGATTACTTGTTTAAAAGGCAGCATGACAGCAATTAATAATACTAATACACGTTTTTCATTGGTTTTTCATTGTGTTTTCATGTCTTTTTCATAATTGAAATCAACGCTTAAATACAATAATAAATTCACACAATTTAAGCAACAGATCAAACAATGCAAAACCAAAAGCACACAATTCGTAAAGTTTCATTTAAATCGTCGTTAATCCTATTCGCCATATTATCAGGGTGTTTGGCTTTGCCATCTCAGGCCGGTAACATGGTATGTCATGTCAGCAATAGTGGAACAGGCGATGGTAGTTCGTGGGCAGCATCCATGGATTTTCATTCTGCTTTGGCAGATGTTAATTGTTCTGAAATTTGGGTTCAATCAGGGACTTATTACCCAACAACCGGAACTGACCGTTATGTCAGTTTTGTTATAGACAGAACTTTAAAACTATATGGGGGTTTCGCTGGTAACGAAACCAGTTTAAACCAACGCACACCAGGACTATATCCGACGATATTGTCAGGCAATATTGGTGACGAAAATGTCGATAGTGACAACACTCGAACCGTGATATATATCGACGGTACAGATGAAATGAGTAACATAACAGCCACCACTGAAATCAATGGTTTCACCATAACAAAGGGTTATACGAACTACGGAGCTGGCATATATTGTGACGGTAATGGCGCAGGAAATGAGTGCAGTCCATTATTACAAAACCTGACGTTTATAGGAAATCATGCCTACGGTGGTGGTGCTATAT
>Ga0209344_10001057_pt1 | contig 39374 bp, 34 predicted proteins | sample Cruoilmetagenom6_FD_187293 | JGI IMG/M metagenome (GOLD analysis project Ga0209344, IMG submission 187293) | Oil polluted marine microbial communities from Coal Oil Point, Santa Barbara, California, USA - Santa Barbara Oil Seep Sample 6 (SPAdes)... | ecosystem: Environmental > Aquatic > Marine... | reverse complement strand
TACGGCTGCACAGCAGCGGCCAGTCTTCCTGCTTGATCGGGAAGTGCCGTCCGAGATCCAGGACGGTGACCTGACGTACTTTGCCGCCAATGCGCTCGCCACGCACCAAACGATGCGTGAAGTACGCTTCGTTGCTGGCGGTTCTGTTGGTTTAGGTTCGGCGAATAAACATTCTCCGATGTATCCGGAAAATCAAGCAAAAAACCGGAAATAATTAAATTTTATGGCACAACAAAACGGTTTCAGAAATATACCGATTGATTATTAAAGGTATCTTTCAAGTAAGGGGCAGAAATTAAGGGTTTTGGGTGGGGGCGATGTTAAAGATGGGTTAAGAATGAGCAGGGTCAAGCAAAATGTTTTCGAATGCTTCCGTTCCGGAATCCACGCTCACACTTTTTGTTGAATCACCATCAAGCTGTAAACTATGGCATACAAGGTGGGGAATCTCATGACTAGTATCTAAGTGGCTTTGGCTGGTGAGATTGAGGGGAGGAATTACAAATATTTAAAGGCAAATTTATTTCACTATCTTTAGTCGTGGTTTACTAGGAGGAGTAGGATTATCTAGTGATGTCGTATTACCAATATCCGCTGAAAGCGTTGGATACGAGTCATTTCCCTGAAAAACAAGGCCTCGACCGTTCTCCTTAGCGAAAATTCCAATCACCGCAGCTATCGGCACAACCAGCCCATGCGCCACACCACCGAAGCGACCACCACACGTAATCTCATCATCGCCAATCTGCAGGTTACGCACTGCATCCATGCTGAGGCTAATAACGATTTCGCCATTCTTAACATACGCCTTTGGCACTCGCGTCCGGTCATCCACTTTAACTGCCAAATAAGGAGTTAAAGCATTGTCGGAGCACCAATCGTATATCGCACGTATCAAATATGGTTTTGTTGAAAGCTCATTCACTTTCGCATCGCTTTTTCGGCTGCCGTCATTGCTTCAATATAAGCTGGACGCGAAAACAGACGTTCAGCATATTTCATAAGCGGAACAGCTTCCTTGGCAAGTTGAATATCATAATGATCCAGACGCCATAGCAATGGCGCGATAGCCACGTCGAGCATAGAATATTCATCATTCAACATGAATTTTTGTTTAGCAAAAATCGGGGCAATCTGAGCCAAACTATCACGAACAGATTGGCGCGCCTTATCTGCGGTCTTTTGCACTCCACTTTCCAGTGCACCAATGTGACAGAACATCTCACTCTCGAAGCGGTGCAAAAATAATCGAGCACGCGCACGCATTGCTGGATCTGCAGGCATCAACTGCGGATGAGGAAATCGTTCGTCAATATATTCATTGATGATATTTGACTCATATAGTACTAAATCGCGCTCTACAAGCACTGGTACCGAATTGTACGGATTAATAATCATGAGATCTTCAGGCTTGTTGAACACGTCAACATCAACAATCTGAAAATCCATCCCTTTCTCATACAACACAATACGGCAACGCTGGCTGAATGGGTCAGTTGTTCCCGAGTAAAGTGTCATCATAGCGCGGCTCACACTTTTATCAGATGGTTACTGGCCATCATTCGACGAACCAGTAAGAATCCGGTGACAGCTAATACCGGGGTAATAACCAAGACGGCAAGCACAGGGACAGTGCCGGTGCCATTTACGCCTGAAATCCAAATATACCTTTCAAACAACGTACCAACAATAATACTAGCAGCCACCGTCAAGATGATTGGCGGAGAGTGCCGTGACGCTCTCATTGCCAGCACACAAAATGGAATAAATAATTTCAGAACTATCATCGACCACCACAACACTGTGTAATCGCCATTCTGCATAGCCATCACTCGATCTACTTCGCCGGGTAAATTTGCATACCAAGTAACTAGATATTGCGCGAAAAATGTATAAACCCATAGCAACGTGAATGCAAACATCATTTGCGCAAGATAGTTATATAAATGATCTCCTATTGGGCGCACCAATTTGCCGCGAGTATTCAATATATAAATCCACGTCACAAGGAAGGCCATGAACATATTAAAATTACTAATGAAATGCTGCATGCCGTAAATAGCACTGTGCCAAGATGGCACCATCGTCATCTCAAAATCCCACGCTATCATGGTGCCGTACAGTACAAAAACGTAGGGTATCCAACAAGCAATTGTATGGAAGCTTTCCTGATCTTCATTGCTACGATCACTCACCGCCTGCCGCTTGATAAACACCCAGAAAATTGCCATAACTAGAAGCAAACCAATCACTTGGCGTGCCACCAGGAATGTGTAGTTATGCCAAGCTGGTAGATGATGCCCTGGCTCAGTAGCCGTACTCAACCATGGGAAAGTGTTTTCGCCGCCAACCAGCAGTATGACCAGCAATACAAATGCTAGCGGGAAAAGTGCATACAAGCATATCGCTAATCGGCGAACTTCATAGCGCCACTGAGCACCCACCAAGTGCAATACTGCACTCAATGTCACTCCTCCCAGTGCAAGATAAAGCACCACCAAAAAGCTAGCCGTCAAAACAGACCAATTGCTATACGAAATCATTAGCTGCACTCCCTTATTTGACTGCTGGCGCTACCGCTACAGCGGATTGCCCATTTTGCAGCACCTTGCGTACATAGTTGATCACATTCCAGCGTTCGGTAGCTGACAGATCATTAGCATACGATGGCATAATTGCACCACCGAACGTCATGTAGCCCCATATAAAACCATCAGATCGCTCTTTTGTTTGTTCAGCTGTCAAGTCAAACGGCTGTAATAACAATTTCGCTCCAACTAATCCATCGCCCTTACCGGAAACACCGTGGCAAGCAGCACAATAAATTTCAAAAAGCCTCTTACCAAGCGCTACTGACTTGTCGTCTGCCGGAATCGGATTGGTCTGTTTTTCTGACGCCTCCATATCCTTTACCATAGATGACGTGCCAGGAATTGGAATTGAGCGTTTTGGATATGGCGTCATCCCAGGATTTTTTAAATCCACACTTTCCTGTGGTTTAATGCTTATCTGGTTCGCCATGTCGTCCGACCATGGCCATGCTTGCGCAAACGCAGGTGCTAACAGCAATACAATTGCTAAGGATAATCTCATCATTTTGCCGCCTCTTCCTGAATCTCAAGTGCCTTATGCTTGGTAAAAATAGCCTTGAAAGCGGCTACTGCCGACTCATCCCCCTTCACCAAAATTCCAATTTGATCCTCGGATACTTTAACGCTATATAACGGTGACCGCTTAGCTGGTAAGCCTGCACAAATTAAAAAACCCAAGATCGTAATGAATACACCGCCAAGAATAAACATTTCATACGTCAGAATGAAATTAGGCGGCAATGGAATGATTGGTTTACCACCTTTAAGCTGAGCAAAAAAGTTGCCCTGCGCGGCCGAAACAAGGATGAAGGCCAGAAGACCACCCATAGTGGCTCCTACCAAAGTAAACCATTGAACATTGACTGGTTTGTCGCCCAATACTTTTTCAACTTCGGGATGTTCAATGGGTGATTTGAGTATCAAGTCGTCTATGTCAAACCCTTTGATATTGGCCGCACGCAAATCGGCAATTGCAGCCACGGCCTCATCAAAATCATTAAAAAGTGCCAGTAAATGACGCGTGCTCATTTAGTAATCTCCCTTCACAGCAGGTTTGTGTTTCTGTGCCAGAGTACGGTGATATACCATTTCTTTAACTTCATACATAGAAACGGACGGGAATACTTTGCAAAACACCATAAATAATAAAGTAAACCAGCCAAAACTACCAAACACCATGCCCCACTGGATTAAGCTCGGCCATTGATCATGATCCCAAGCCCATGGATAGTGACCGTGTGCAAAACTTGGCGAGATAATCATCCAACGTTCCAGCCACATACCCACATTGAGCAATATCGACACTACAAACAATATCGGGAGGTGAGTCTGGAAACGTTTAAAGGCAAGCATTAATGGCAAGATAGAGCCAAAAAAGATCATTGCCCAGAAGTATGGCGCATAAGGACCGGTAGCCTTGAAAATCAATTGATCTTTAGCTGTCTGGTCATGCCCATACCACACTGAAGCGAATTCAATCAGATTGAGGTATGTCCACACCATAGCGATAGCGAAGGTCAGACGTACCAGCTTCTTCATTATAGGTAATGTCATGTACTCTTCAAATCTAAACACATATCGCAGGATAATAAATAGCGTAATTATCGCCGCACAACCGGAATATAAAGCACCTGCAACAAAGTATGGCGGGAACGATGTTACGTGCCAGCCCGGCATATTTGACATAGCAAAGTCAGAAGCCACAATGGAGTGAACGGAAACTGCCAAGGGTATCAGGAAACAAGCTATTGTTAGATAAGTCATTCGGAAGTTGCGCCACTGGCGATCTGTTCCTTCCCAGCCAAGCGACATAATTGTGTACAGCTTCTTACGCCAGCCAGCATGAATATTGTCACGGCAAATCGCCAAATCAGGAATCATGCCGACATAAAGAAAGAGAACGGAAGAGCTTAAATAGGTGGCAATCGCGAACATATCCCATACTAGCGGCGACTGAAAGTTTGGCCACGCCCAGCGTTCGTTAGGGTAAGGCATGACATAATAGACCTGCCATAAGCGACCCAAGTGGACCATCACGAACAAGCCTGCCGTCATCAACGAAAAGGTGGTCATTGCTTCGGCAAAACGGTAAATCGGTTTACGCCAATCTGCATGCATTAAATGCAAAATCGCCGACAGTAAAGTCCCTGAATGGCTCATACCTATCCAGAAAATGAAGGTGGCGATGTACAAACTCCATACATGAGAGTTGTTTTTATTAGCAACACCCATGCCGGTCTGATACTGGTAAATCTCACATCCCACCGCTACACCAACCATGGCAATCGCGATAAGCAAGATCACCCAGTAAATCCTTCTTGGACTCTCCAAACTCTTGAGCACATCTTTGTTAATCTGCGCCCAAGCAATATCTTCGCGTATATCTTTTTCCATTATTTTATTTCTCCCCTTGTGCCTGCGTGAAAGTTGTTTCAGTGCCGTTTACCACGTGACATCCCCATCACGGGGCTTAAATATCACTTTCACGCAACTGCTCCAGATACATCACCGACGGATAAGTGCGCAACTCTTCCAAAATTCGATAACCGCGCAGCTTGACAGCCTCTTCCGCTGCGTCTTTTGCTTGCTTATCCTTATTCAGATCAACCTGTTGCTGCATCCACTGTTTACCAACTTTGGCCAATGGGTCGACTAGATTACCGAAAGTTATAGCTCCCGTTGGGCAAACTTGTTGGCAGGCAGTTTGAACTTCACCATCAAGCACAAGTCTACCTTGGGTACGCGCGTCACTTTTGGCGACGGTCAATCGTTGTACGCAGAACGTACATTTCTCCATCACCCCTTTGCCGCGAACGGTCACGTCTGGGTTAAGCTGTTGCTCCATCGGCGCCGGCCACACATTGTCAGTGGTTGGATAGTCATACCAGTTGAAGTACCGGACCTTATACGGGCAGTTTGCATTGCAGTAACGTGAACCGACACAGCGGTTGTAAACTTGCGAATTCAAACCATCGGCAGTGTGGTTGGTCGCCCCTACAGGGCATACCGTTTCGCACGGCGCTGACTCACAATGCTGGCACAACATTGGTAAAAACTGAGCCCCCTGGTCGGCAAATTCGCGACCATCATTATCCCAGTATCGTTCGATACGCATCCAATGATGGGAATGTCCATGTGCAAACTTTTCCTTACCTACCACGGGCAGATTGTTTTCTGCATAACATGCCACGCTACAAGCATTACAGCCGGTACATGAATCCAAGTCTATGCTCATCGCCCATTTGTATTCCAAGTGAGGCCTGTCCTCCGACGGATGCTGATGGCGGAAATCAGACCAGTTTTCTAATAAATTGGTAATGGACATCTTTTATACCTCCTCCGAAAGATTCACTTTATTAGATGGAATCCTAAGCGCGATTCTTCTACCCATCTGACTGCCACCGGCTGGGCCTTCATCTTTAACTATAATCACACGCTGCCCTGCCTTGGTAACTTTAACGCGCGTCTCATGCATTGCCAATTCTCCGGTTTCATTGTCGAACACTGGATCAAGAATGCTGAAGGCATTAGCACCAACACCCTTTGCGTAACGTCCCATCGCCTCATGGCCATAGCCTAGTGGCACTGAAACGACATCGGGATGAATGCCTGGAAACAGGTAGGCCTGTGCTTTGATAGCACCGCTTTTTGAAGCCACCTCGACAATATCGCCTTCCACAATACCCAATTTGGCGGCAGTTTTCGGGTGCATCTCCACCCAGCTATCCCACACAATGGTTGTCAGTGGATCCGGTGATTCTTGCAACCAAGGCTCATTAGCGTTACGACCATCGCGCATGCTTGCGCTCACGGCCGGAATCAGGTGTAGAGGATACGTCGCATCTTCTGCAAATGGGGCAGGGACAACCAAAGCTGCAGCTGACATACTGCCTGTCATATCGACAGGTTCGCCCACCAACTTAACTACACCATGACTTAGAGCTGTCTCCCAAAATGTATCGTCATCCTCATCCGCGCCACCTAATGCATCTTTGTTCGACACCATTGCGCTACGCAAGTATGAGTAAAAATCCTCATAGTCATTGTATTCATCTGGCCGGCGCTGCTTGAGCATAGCAAGCAAGATATCACCCACACCCAAGGTACCGGGGTACATTTTTTCCATCAACGGTTGCCGAATATTCAGCTGAGCACCTTCGGCAATATATTCCGGCATCAAAGTCGCCCAGTCCTCCAGCGCAGAGTTCAACGGCAGAACTAAATCTGCCTCTACTGCGGTTTCATCCATGTAATGAGCGAACACAACCTTGAACGGAACCTTCTTTAAATTTTCTTTTAGCTTAAAGAAAGCAGGTGCAGTGAATACCGGGTTTGCACCATAGCTAAACAAGACTTTAACCTTATCTTGCGCCATGTCGTCACTGAGGGACTGCAACGCAAAGCTGTTTCCAGTAGACGGCGCCATTTGCGGAAACGGCACACTGGACGGGGCTTCTACCGTCTGACCGACGTTACCTAAAACCTGATTCAACAATGCGATAGCAGCGGCATTCTGCGAACCATGCGCATAGCCCTCGGCAGCACTGCCTGCAATTACTAAGCTTGGGCTGCGCTCCTTCAGTAACGCGGCAAGCTTACCTATATGTTCAGCTGACACTCCGGTGTCTTTGCTCACACGATCAGAGGTGTACTCCCCTACAGCAGCTGCAACATCTTCAGATACGGGCAACCCTGCAGCAGCTAGAGAATTAATCAATCCCAGCGCAAGTATGCCTTCAGTACCTGGTCGTATAGCCAGCCAGCGATCCGCATTGGCACCAGTTAACGTCATCTTGGATTCAACCTGCACCAGCACCCCACGCTCGCCATTATCAGGTTTGCGGAACCGAGCATACTGCTGAGAGAAATGCACTGGTGAAACCCACGCACCCAGGAAATCCGCTCCGAACGAAACGATAACCTTTGCCTTATCCAGACTTAACCGAGGCATTTCTACACCATATGCCTTCTTATTAGAGGCACGCACAACTGACGGCGCAACTGCCTCATAGACATAATGGTGACCAGAACCCAGTGCATCTAGATAATTGTTCAATAATGCTTTGACATGCCCACTAACGACACCTGTCAGAAATGCGACATTCTCTGGATTCACACTACCAACTTTTTCGTTGATTAACTCCAGTGCTTTTTCCCATGTTATCGCCTCTCCCCTATCTCCGTTGCGCAAAAGCGGCTCGCGTATTCGATCGGGGTTATAATGCGCTTGCACTCCGGCCTGCCCTAAACCGCACATTTTGCCGTTATTAATGGGGGATTCTGGATTACCTTCCAGCTTGAGCACACGACCTTCTCTCACTCGCCCCATAATGCCGCATCCAGCATCACACTGCGCGCAGGTCGAATTAAAATATGTGCCAATACTAGGAATAATATAGTCCGCTGTCTCGGCATAGGAAGTAACAAACTCTCTCCCATCCTCAACTGAGGTATTACCACACCCGCTTAACGCGACTGTTGCACCACCCCACCCCAGCACCTTCAGAAAATTTCGCCGATTAAAACCATTTTCAATCATTGCTGACACCTCTTGGAAATCTTTATCTTGTGAACGCGCCATTACTTATGACACTGCCAGCAGTCATTTGGGCCCTGACTCGTCTTTGTGGATGTTGCATCTATCCGATGATCTTTCATATGACAGCTCCTGCACCAACCCATTGAGAGCGGCTTTTGGCGTCGCGCAACTGTCATTTTTTTCACATCCCCGTGACAGTAGCCGCAGGCTTCCTGCACAGGCTTGCCCTGCGCAAAAACAAATCGCTGTATGTGACGCTCATGGTTGAAACGTACGAAATCAGGAAGATCATGCACCTTTTTCCAAGGTATAGCTTTCTTAGCGTCCCAATATTCGAACAGCTTTTTGATTCTCGGGGCTTCCCGCACCGACTCAATGTTCTGATGGCAACCAATACATTTCTGTACTGGCGGAATGCCTGCCACTATGCTGCGACGCGCATATGTGTGACAGTACATACAGTTTATCTCCATGCCGCCATCTGCAGCATCGCCAGCGTGGCGATCATGGGGAAATTCAAATGGCTGCTCGACGTTAGGACCTAAATCGTCAGCCGTCGTAAGGGGCTGTGCCGCTTTAACGGCATAGCTGCCAGCGGAAACGACTAATCCAACAAGCAGTACGGACAAACGTAAAAAAGAATACATCGTAAGTAGCTCCCCCAACAAACAAATTAGACTGCCGACGGAACAGCATCGACATGTTTTACACATTCAAAACAGGTAATTTAAAACGACGCATATCGTTTTAAGCACTGACACACTTATTGGCGCAACCAATCCGCAAGGGATAGGCGTGACACAACGCCGCGGTCGCGCATAATGTCCAGTTTGGAAAATAAAGTCAACAGTACGAAATAACAAAATTAAAATTGAAAAATATAGCGCGTTAATTTCTGCATCAATTTCTTACATAAAATTAAATACAAACATATATTTAAGATTGTCACATATATTTTTCAATATAACCAACCCTTTGTGCATGTCGCACCCCTTAAAAACCAAACTCATTGCTACTTTTGTTTAGTAATAAAGTTCCAGATGTGCCAAAAAAGCAATGCACAAAGTTGAGGTCAGGCCTTCTCTGCAAAATCGACAGGCGTCCAACAAGCAATGAGTACAAGAGATTATTTAAGCGTAACCGATTCTCGCTGCCCTCTTACCATTAGTACCAGCCCTGCAATCACCATTGGCAGACTGAGCCATTGACCCATGCTAATACCAAGACTCATTAGTCCAAATATTCCGTCATCTGGGTTACGTGTATATTCAGCAAGAAAACGGAAGCTGCCGTAGCCAATAAGAAACAAACCAGACACTGCACCTACTGGGCGTGGCTTACGCGAATAGAACCATAACAGCACAAACAGGACCAATCCTTCCAGTGCAAATTCATAAAGCTGAGATGGGTGGCGCGGCAGATCATCCACATGCGGGAATACCATCCCCCAAGGAACATTTGTAGGTCGCCCCCATAATTCTGCATTAATAAAGTTGCCTATACGTCCTGCGCCTAGACCAAGCGGCACCAAGGGAGCAATAAAGTCCATCAATTGCAGCCAAGGGAGCTTATGCTGACGTGCAAAAAATGCCATCGCCACAAGTACGCCAAGAAAACCTCCGTGGAAAGACATACCACCTTGCCAAACTGCGAGAATTTCAAGTGGATGAGATGCATAGTAACCGGGGTTGTAAAACAACACCTCACCCAGCCTCCCACCCAGCACAACTCCAAGAATGCCGTAAAATAATAGGTCATCCATCATTTTCTCATCCCATCCTGAGCGATTGAGAGTGCGAATACGCAATTTTCCCAACCATAAAAATGACATAAAGGCCAGCAAATACATTAATCCGTACCAGTGCACTGCAAGCGGGCCAAGGTGGATAGCAACGGGATCAAACTGGGGATGAATGAGCATGCGGATCGTATTATCAATGATAATGTGTAGGTCAATTATTATACGTGATTTAATTACCTATCGATTTCAGGCTCGCAGCAATTTAAATTTGCTTCGCTGAGGCAGGGATGTCAACGGTCAGTTAGAGATACGCGTTATTACCAATACTGTTTAGTACTTTACAGTTTGCAAAGAAGTTGGAGTTGGTTAAAATGGCAAAGGCAGCAATGTCTTACCATCTGTTTAACTGAAGAAAAACTTAATTTAATGGAGCTTAATTATATGAAATCTATCATTATTAGCGTAGTTACAGCAGCAGGCCTGATGGCAGCAGGTAGCGTTTTTGCAACTGACATGCCACCTTTAGCCAAGAAAAGCGGCTGTACAGCTTGCCACACGATTGATAAAAAACTTGTTGGCCCCTCTTGGATGGATGTTTCCGAGAAGTATAAAGGCGCTAAAAAATATGTTTATTCACCAAAAGGTAGTACTCACACTGGCGGCACAGAATTGTCCTTAGAGGATGGCTTGGCTATGAAAGTAGCCAAGGGCGGTACTGGAAACTGGGGTAAAATACCAATGACTGCTAACTCTCCTAAAGTAAGCGATGCGGACATTAAAACACTGGTTCAGTTCATTTTAGGTCTGGCGAAGTAATCAAGAAGCAAGTTTCACTTAGCAGAAATCAGCATAAACTGATTTCTGCTTTCTGCTTTCTGCTTTCTGCTTTCTGCTTTCTGCTTTCTGCTTTCTGCTTTCTGCTTTCTGCTTTCTGCTTTCTGCTTTCTGCTTTCTGCATTCTGCATTCTGCTGAACAATTCAAACGAATACTTAATATAAAATGGTGTTAAAGTTTGCAAACAGAATTAACCTTAAAGCCAGTTTAAACTGGCTTTAATTTATTGGCGTTTCGGTTGCCATTCCTGACATGTAAACATGCGCAACTATTACTGCTGGACCTTGGAGATTATTAACTCTGAAGGGTTTTTCGTTAACCATTAGCCATAAGAATGTCCAACATCATGATTAATAAATATTTAGTAAATTTATTCAATCAAATTTCACAGTTAGCTGTGAAATAGCCTATATTATTACGTTCCATCACTGCTCGGAATATGTCAAATTGACATAAATGTAACATTCCAAACATAATCCGCTCGATAACTTATTACCCTCTGAATCTATAATGACGCATATCCAGCCATCCCTGCTCCTCGCCGCTCTGTCTATTGCCCTCCTCACTGCTTGCGGCGAATCGAAAAAACCTATAACCAGCGGCATAGATGAATTAGTGGTGAAGATCGGTGCCGCAGCCCCACTCACCGGACCACAAGCGCATATCGGCAAGGATAATGAAAACGGTACGCGCATGGCGATAGAGGATGCCAACACCCGAGGGGTCATCATTGGCGGACGCAAGGCACATTTTGAACTAATCAGCGAAGATGACCAAGCGGACCCGAAAACTGCTACGATCGTTGCACAAAAGCTGGTAGACGCAAAAGTGAATGGCGTGATCGGCCATCTCAATTCCGGCACATCTATTCCAGCTTCAAGGATCTATAACGATAACAACATCCCTCAGATTTCCCCCTCCGCAACAGCGTTGAGTTACACCGCCCAAGGCCTTAAGACCGTCTTCCGAGTTATGTCCAACGATGGACAGCAGGGCAAGACGTTAGGCGAATTCGCAGCAAAAACTCTGAATGCTAAGAAAATCGCAGTTATAGACGATCGTTCTGCCTATGGCCAAGGGCTGGCCGACGAATTCATCAAATCTGTACAAGCTAACGGCGCGCAGATCGTAGCGCGTGAATACACCACTGACAAAGCTGTAGACTTCACTGCAGTGCTGACCTCCATCAAGAGCAAACACCCTGATTTGCTATTTTTTGGCGGTATGGATCCGCAGGGCGTACCGATGGCCAAGCAGCTCAAGGCACTTGGTTTAAATGCTAAGTTTATGATGGGCGATGGTGGTTACACGCCCAAATTACTTGATTTGGCTGGCGATGCCGCCGATGGAGTTTATGCTTCATTGCCCGGTGTGCCACTAGAACAGATGCCCGGCGGCAAAGACTTTTCCCAGCGCTATCAAGAAAAATATCAACAACCCATTCAGCTCTATGCACCTTATTGTTATGATGCTGTAAACGTGATGATAGCCGCGATGCAAAAAGCTGGCTCAGCCGATCCAGCGAAATACCTGCCCGAACTCGCCAAGACTACCCATGGTGGCGTAACTGCGAACATTGCCTTCGACGAAAAGGGCGACATTAAGGACGGCGCAGTGACCTTGTACCAAGTACAGCAAGGCAAGTGGCAGCCGTTGCAAACCATGGGCGGACACGCCGAGATATCCCCGCATTGATAAAATTTTATTGAAAAATAAAGCGACACCTACAACCTGTCGGACTTAAAGAATCGTAGCGAAAATTGAGCTGAGCGAGGGTAGATTTTGATGATTCTGCAGGGTAATAGCTGTTCTGTTGCCCAAAAAAGCGACGAAATATACACCGCTCAGCTCAATTTGCAGCCGATTTCTTTTAAGTCCGACAGGCTGCTAGCGTGTCGTTTTTTATTTGGTGAGTAACCTTTGGACACATTACTACAACAAATCGTCAACGGCTTCGTGCAAGGTAGTGTGTATGCCATGGTTGCTTTGGGTTACACCATGGTGTACGGCATTCTTGGCCTGATTAATTTCGCACATGGGGAAATCGTGATGGTAGGGGCAATGGTGGCACTGTCAGTGAGCCTATTGCTCATCGGATCTGGTTTGCCACCGTCGCTGATATTACTGTTCAGTCTGATAGCTTCGATTGTAGTATGTATGGCGCTAGGTTACAGCATCGAGCGCATCGCCTACCGTCCATTGCGAAAGGCCCCGCGCCTAGCCCCCTTAATAACTGCAATTGGCGTGTCCATTGTGCTGCAAAATCTGGCGATGATGTTCTGGGGACGCGAATACCACGCTTTTCCGTCATTATTGCCAAACAACTCGCACATGCTTTCTGGTGCGATCATTACGGAAGTGCAGATTCTTATTGTATTAGTAGCGTTGGGAATGATGGGTGGCTTGCTGCTGTTAATGCATCGCACTCGCTTGGGCCGCGCAATGCGTGCTGTATCGGAAAATCCCTCCGCTGCCGTTTTGATGGGGGTGAATGTCAACGGTGTGATTGCTATTACGTTCATGCTGGGTTCCGCGCTGGCTGCAGTGGCAGGTATCATGGTCAGCGCGAATTATGGCATTGTGCACTATTCCATGGGTGCCATGCTTGGACTAAAAGCGTTTACTGCCGCTGTGTTAGGCGGCATCGGCAACATGCGCGGAGCCATGGTGGGCGGACTGCTGCTGGGATTAATTGAAAGTTTAGGAGCAGGCTATATTGGTGATCTCAGTGGTGGCTTTCTCGGCAGCCATTATCAAGATGTATTTGCCTTCTTTGTACTGATTTCCGTACTGATTTTCCGTCCATCTGGCTTATTAGGAGAACGTGTTGCGGAACGTCCTTAAAATTCTGAAATCCAATGGCAGGCACAGCGCGTGGTTAGCGTTTGTCGTACTCGCCATTACGCTGCTAGCTTTACCCTTTTTTACCGATGCAATGCTCGGGCGCGGTTGGGTTCGCATCATAGATTTCGCTTTGCTATACATCATGCTGGCGCTGGGGTTGAATATCGTAGTTGGTTATGCTGGTCTCCTCGACCTCGGTTACATCGCCTTCTTTGCGGTGGGCGCATACTGCTATGCCTTGCTCGGCTCGCCTCAATTAGGCTTGCATTTGCCATTTTGGATAGTCCTACCGCTGTGCGCGCTTCTGGCCTGTTTTTTCGGTATGCTGCTAGGAGCGCCCACTTTGCGTCTACGCGGCGATTATCTTGCCATCGTCACCTTGGGATTTGGCGAAATAATTCGCATCTTCCTCAACAACTTGAACGCGCCGATTAATATTACCAACGGCCCGCAAGGCATCAGCATGATAGATCCCATCCGTATCGGCGAATTCTCATTAAGCAACACGCACGAATTGTTTGGCCTCACTTTTCCCTCTGTGCATTTGCATTACTACCTGTTCCTTTTCTTCACACTACTAGTGATTTTTATTTCACTACGCTTGGAAGATTCACGCATCGGCCGCGCCTGGATGGCAATTCGCGAAGACGAGGTGGCAGCTAAGGCGATGGGCATCAATACACGCAATATCAAACTCTTAGCATTTGCCATGGGGGCAACTTTCGGCGGTTTGGCGGGAGGGTTGTTTGCTGGTTTCCAAGGTTTTGTCAGCCCGGAAAGTTTTAGCCTAACTGAATCCATCACCGTGTTATGCATGGTAGTAATCGGTGGCATGGGCAACATTAAAGGCGTGCTGTTAGGAGGCGTACTGCTAATAGTATTGCCCGAAGCTTTGCGCCACGGCTCAGGGCCGGCACAGCAACTACTGTTCGGAAAAACACTTATCGACCCGGAAAGCTTGCGCATGTTGTTATTCGGACTCGCGCTGATCACGGTCATGTTATGGCGACCTGCTGGTTTATGGCCCTCTAGTCAACGCCGTCGTGAACTGGCTGTCGAAAATGATGCAGCTCAGCTGTAACAGGATACTTGTGCATGACAACACCCATTAAATTAGATATTAATTTACTAGAACTGTCAGGTATAGCCAAACACTTCGGTGGCCTATCTGCGCTGAGCAATATTTCACTACACATTCGGCCTGGTGAAATCTATGGCTTAATTGGTCCAAATGGCGCGGGTAAAACGACACTCTTCAACATTTTGACTGGGCTGTATCAGGCGGATAGTGGGCGTTTCACGTTTAACAACAATGAATATAGCGGTCGCTGTAAACCGCATGTGTTAGCGCAGGCAGGAATTGCTCGGACTTTCCAGAACATCCGCTTGTTCGCTAATATGACTGCATTAGAAAACGTCATGGTCGGTCGCCACCTGCGCACCAGCAGCGGCATCTGGGGCGCATTAACTCGCAATGCCACCACACGCGCCGAAGAACATGCAATCGTGCAGCATGCACGTACTTTACTGAGTTATGTTGGCATAGATCGTCCACACAACACTTTGGCTAAAAATTTATCCTACGGCGAACAACGCAGGCTTGAGATAGCCCGTGCACTGGCAACCGATCCAAAATTGCTTGCGCTCGATGAACCAGCGGCAGGCATGAATGCCACTGAAACTGAAAACCTGAAGGAATTATTACTATCCATACGCGCCAGTGGCATTACAGTGCTGCTCATCGAACATGATGTAAAGTTTATTCTCGGCCTGTGCGACCGCGTGGCAGTTCTGAATTACGGCAAAAAAATCGCCGAGGACATACCAGAAAAAATTCGATGCGATCCAGCGGTGATCACAGCTTATTTGGGAACAGAACCCATTATTCCCGCGCAGGCAGGAATCTAATCATAAAAAAGATGTTTCATATTGTAAGCATGACGAAATCATGATCGCCTCTAAATCAATATCTCTGTTGCAGGTGCGCAACCTTAAAGTAGCTTACGGCGGCATCCAAGCATTAAAAGGCATAGATCTCGACGTAGCGCCGGGCGAACTGGTCGCACTCATCGGCAGCAACGGCGCCGGTAAGACTACAACGCTTAAGACGTTGGCTGGCTTGCTACAACCATCTGCGGGCAAAATACATTACCACGGTATATCTTTAAAACACCGCGCCGCACACCAACTTATACAAGAAGGATTAGTATTAGTGCCTGAAGGACGTGGCGTATTTGCACGGCTAACGGTAGAAGAAAATTTGCAGATGGGTGCATATTGCCGCAACGACAAATCCTCCATCGCGCAAGATTTGCAGCGCATCTACAAGTTGTTCCCGCGCTTGGCCGAGCGCCATATGCAACTGGCCGGAACGTTGTCCGGCGGTGAACAACAGATGATGGCACTGGGACGAGCGTTGATGAGCCGCCCTAAATTATTGATGCTGGATGAACCCAGCATGGGGCTGGCACCGTTGATGGTCGGCAAAATTTTTGACACCATCCGTAATATTTCCGCACAGGGCGTTTCAATTCTCCTGGTTGAACAGAACGCTAAGCTTGCCCTCGAAGTAGCGCAACGCGGTTATGTTCTAGAAAGCGGGCTGATTACATTATCCGACAGTGCTACCAATCTTCTGGGGAGCGCAGCGGTGCGCCGCGCCTATCTCGGCGGCTAACAGCCTGTCTTTAATATCTGCAGGTGTAATTTCCCGCCCCTTTGGGACGAAGGCTAACTGAAAATCAACGAATTGCAAGAACGCAGTTAGTGCCCCCTGCACCGGCACGTCGGTACGTATCTGTTCATCCGCTCTTTGTGATGTTAAGCTAAATTCTGGCTTCTATGGAGTAAACCGCGAAGCTCCTTCAATTTTGCTCCGGTTCTTCTAGTAATTTCACCACCATCTTGGTCAGGAAATTATCGACACTGCTTACAAATAGGCTGCTGGAGAATTCAAAGCCTAAAATCGGAGAGAATTCTTTCAGTTTTATAAGTGCCACTTCCAGCAACTGGACCAGCTCTGCTGGTGACAAAAATACTAGTTCGGCAAAACGATTAGAAAACTCCTCCAGCCGTTGATAACCTTGTCCTGCAGAAGTATTCGCTGCAAGCTCGCAAAGTTCATTAGCAAAAGCTGCAATTTGCTGCAGAAGCTCAACAGTTTTCGTGGGCTTCGGCAACTTTCCGAAATCAAGGCATTGAATGCTTCCCCGTATAGCTTCGGGAAATTTCCAGCGTTCGGCAACTGCCATGCCTAGATTGCTGTAACTAATCCCGAGAATCCCAGCCGAAGCCCTTTCGTCGCTCAAGCCGTACTCTTGGATTAACCGCTCTATTTCGTTAAATTCCTCTTGAAAATAAAAAATGGTGAGACTCTTGCCAAGCCGGTGGAACATTCCGCATATGAAAGCTTCCTCGGCCAAATTCTGATGCCCGAGACGGACGGCGAAATGGCGACCAATAAATGCGCTTACAAAAGAACAGATTAACGCGTCCTTGAGAATTTGATCTCCGCCTTTCAAAGCATCAAAATACATAAGGCCGTTGCAAGTCGTACGGATGACGTTCAGGCCAAGTAGGTGGATCGCATCCGATATCGTCTTGACGCCACTACCCGCGCGTCCGTAAAAAGATGAATTTGCAAGTTGAAGTAGCTTGTTGGTAATGGCGTAATCTCTGAGCACTATGTTGGCCAGCATGTCGACATTTGCGTGGTTGTTCTCATCGGTCAGACGATTGATTTCCACCAAATTGTTCGAAAGAGCGGGAAAGGCTGTCTTGCGTTCCAAGCGTTTAAACAGAAACAGGACGGTGCTGTGATCAACATCCTGGTCATCTGGCTCGAGCAATTCGTCAACGGCTAGTTTCATTTCGGTAGCGTCAACAAAACGCTTGCTGGCATCGTGACTCAATGCCCGCCGGATCACCAACTGTAGCCCTGGATTCAAGCCCAATCGGTCCATATCCCCCAGGTCCAGTTCGCTATTTTCTATTGTATTGATGATGGCTTGCAGGTTTTCCGCTGGCACTGGTGACCTACCGCTTACCATTTCGAAAAGGATCAGACCCAGTACGAAGATGTCTGAGCGAGTAGTTAACGGATGATTACTGAAATGTTCTGGAGACATGTAAAGTGGCGACCCCCTCAGCTCGTCGCCACAGTCGGTCGCGGAGTCCACGCCCATAAATTTTGCAAGCCCGAAATCCATGATACGGGGTACACCAACTGGATCGATCATGATGTTGCTTGGTGACAAATCTAAATGCAGGATACCCTGCGCATGGGCGCATGCAACACCGGCGAGTATTGAGCCGAACATAGATAAAGCCTCCTGCACCGGCATGGCACCGCTCTGCTCTCGCTTCTCGCGGAGAGTCATTCCTTCGACGTAGGCAAAAACGAGATACGGAAAGTCCCGATACAGGCCCGCCTCATACAATGGCACGATATTTGGATGTTCCAACTTGGCGACAATACGCGCTTCGCTCGGAAAGATTCCACGATTTTCTGATGACTTGTCACCGCCTGTGGGATACAACCACTTGATCGCAACCTGCCTTTCCAAAACTGGATCAAAAGCCAGAAAGACTTTTCCTTGAAGGCCACTGCCGAGCCAGCGGCGGATGATGAATCGCCCCACTTTAAGTCGTTCATCACGAGGTTTTGATGGAGTTTCCGCACTAACAGGCTGCTGAGAGAAACTCATGTATTATTTCCTTTCCCGCTCATGCCAAGAGAATTTTTTGGCTTTTTTTCGATTTCCAGCTCCCAATTAAGCTGTTTTTTCGGAGGATTCGTCATTTTCAGCCATGTTGGCGTGTTTTTAGCATCCTAAACAAATAATCGTCTCATTTTGACCATTTTTTAAAAGGATATGTCGTAGTTATCTGTTGATTATTGGCAACCATTTAATTATCAATGGTTTTTCATTAATCACAAGAACATCCAACCCTGTTGTTTATAGATGTTTAGTAAATCTTTAAAATAAATTCAACAGCTAATTGCGACACAGCCTTTTTAAATAGCGGTTGTAAACAGTAATAGCTGGTTCACCAGCCTTTTGCCACGGTGCGATTTACACATCAGATCAATGTTTTTCATCCAGCAAGCTTGGTGGCCGATCGCTGCCATCGGACATCCTAGTATTAAGTTCCACCAATCGTGAGCTTGGTCGTGCAGGTCTCCATGTCGACAACCCAGGATGGGGAAGAGCTGTCACCGTATTGAATCCTCATCGGAGTGTTATGCCTCTCCTTTAATTGGCATTGACAATTCATCACTTTAAATAAGTTTACTGCCCCGCCACCATCATATTTTCAACTAAAATGGAACCACACTGCCTTGACCCCTGCACCAGTACATCATTGCCCACAGCCGCAATATGAGTGTACATGTCCTTCAAATTGCCGGCGATGGTAATTTCTTCTACCGGATATTGGATTTCTCCGTTTTCCACCCAGAAGCCCGCCGCGCCGCGCGAATAGTCTCCAGTGATGTGATTTACACCCTGCCCGAGCAATTCAGTGACCAGCAGACCACGGCCCATTTTCTTTAGCAGACCATTAAAATCCAATTCGCCAGGGCGCAGGATGAGATTGTGATTGCCGCCTGCATTACCGGTGGTTTGCATGTTCAGTTTGCGTGCGGAATAGGTACCGAGAAAATAGCTTTGCAGTACGCCATCTTGAACGATGGTGCGGTGCTGCGTTTTCACTCCCTCGCCATCGAAAGCGCTACTAGCCAGTCCGCGGGGAATGTCGGGTATATCATCAATGCAGATATTGGAAGAAAATACTTGCTTACCTAAGTGGTCGAGCAGAAAAGAGGATTTTCGGTACAGGCTGCCGCCGCTCACTGCACCGACAAAATGGCCGAGCAAGCTGGCGGCAATCGGTGCCTCGAACAACACAGGCACTTGCATAGTATCAAGTTTGCGGGCATTGAGCCGTCGTACGGCGCGTTCTGTAGCGATTTGACCAACTTTTTCTGATGTCAGCAGATCGCTCCATGCACGCGCTTCGCTATACCAGTAGTCACGTTGCATGCCGTCGTCTTTGCCAGCGATGACGGCGCAGCTGATGCCATGGCGCGAGGTAGGATAACCACTGATGAAGCCCAAGCTGTTGGCATAAACGAATTGGGATTCATGCACGTTTACTGTAGCGCCTTCCGAATTGCCGATCCGCTTATCGGCATCAAATGCAGCCTGTTCACAGGTCTTGGCCAGCTCAATAGCGCCCTCCACGTCCAGCAACCAGGGATGGTAGAGGTCAAAATCGGGAAACTCGGTGGCCAGCATATCTTTTTCAGGCAACCCGGCATAGTCGTCAGTAGCGGTGTGACGAGCAATGGAGAGGGCGGCATCCACGGTGTCGCGCACAGCCTGTGGCGAGAAATCGGAAGTGCTGGCATTGCCGCGCCGTTGATCGATGTAAACGGTAATGCCAAGACCTTTGTCACGGTTGTACTCTATGGTTTCGACTTCACCCTGACGTACAGTGACGGCTTGCCCGAAACCATCAGACACTTCTGTCGCAGCGGCAGTTGCCCCCTGATGGTTGGCATATTCAAGCATGTCCCGCGCAATCTGGTGCAGGGTATCTGCAGAATGGGAAAAACGATGTTCGGTCGGTGTAATATCATTCATAAGGTAAACGTTTTTATGGGAAAGCGTTATCATAACAACATCTATTTATAATTTCGCACCTATGCACTACTACAATGACAATACCGAAGAATTAAATTTACCGCCGAGCAAGACCAAGATCAAACAGCAGATGCATGATCTGCAGGATATCGGTGAGCGATTGGTTGGACTTAGCACCGACAAGCTGAAACAGATGGAATTGCCAGAAAGCTTACTTGATGCCGTGCTCGAGATGAAGCGCACCAACAAATTTGGCGCGCAACGACGGCAAATGCAATACATCGGCAGATTAATGCGCGACGTAGAAACCGCGCCCATTGTGGCAAAGCTGGAAGCATGGAGCGGAAAATCAAACCAGCATATCGCTTGGCTGCATCAACTGGAACGGTGGAGAGATCGTCTACTGGAAAGCGATACGGCGATGACCGAGTTGCTTGCTGATCATCCCGAAGCAGATGCACAAAGGCTGCGGACGCTGGTTCGAAATGCGATAAAGGAAAAAGAACTGGCAAAACCACCGAAGAACTATCGTGAAATTTTTCAGATGCTACGTGAAATTCTGCCAGAGCAGACTTCCCAAGCACCCGACATAGACTCATCCACCATTTCAGACGCATAACATCAAACCATGAATAACGTTCTACCACATATCACGCTCGAAACAGGGAAGTCCCCCCAACACAGCATCATCTGGCTGCATGGCTTAGGCGCTGACGGCGAGGATTTTGTTTCCCTTACGGAAGAAATGGATCTGCCGGTAGCGATTCGCTACCTGTTTCCGCATGCACCCAAACAGCCAGTCACCATCAATGGCGGTATAGTTATGCGTGCATGGTATGACATTACAGCTTTTAATATTGATGCTAAACAGGATGTTAATGGTATTCGCGCTTCGCAAGCTGCTATTGAAGTGCTTATTGCACAGGAAAAACAGCGTGGTATTGTTGCAGATAATATTTTTCTCGCGGGCTTTTCACAAGGCGGAGCCATTGCGCTGCATACCGGATTGCGCCATGCGTCGCGTCTAGGCGGCATTCTTGCCCTATCCTCCTATCTCCTTCAGGTCGAAACATTGTCGAGTGAAGCCAGTGCAGCTGCTCTCGATATCCCCATCTTCATGGCACACGGGAATACTGACCAGGTAGTATCTTATGCGCGAGGTATAGACTCAGCAGACGAATTAAAAAAACGGAGTTATCAGGTTGATTGGCATGAATATGGCATGCAACATTCGGTATGCCCGGAAGAAGTGCGTGATGTCCAGACTTGGCTGACACACAAATTAAATACAAAACCTCTTTAAACCTTGATTTGCTAGTATCTGCCAAGCAGATTGCCAGCTTAAGTCACTTCAGGGCGCTTCAAAAATTTTGAGCGCATTATATAGTTGATATGTAAGCGATAATTTTTTTGAGTAACGCCATATTGTGACGAAACGGGGTAAGCAGGCAAGCCGAAAAGCGGCCGCCCGCAAAATTGGATTTTCAGAGGTGCCCTTTACCTTGGCTGGCTCGTTACAGAAGATGATCACGTTGTTGAATATTGACACGCCCTTCCCGCCTGTGGAGCAGGCACTCCTAAACCCCAATGGCTTGCTGGCCATGGGGGGTGATTTGACTGCACACCGTTTGCTGGATGCCTATCGGCAAGGCATTTTCCCTTGGTTCAATGCAGGGGAACCCATTCTCTGGTGGAGCCCAAATCCACGCATGGTACTGATTCCTGAGGAATTTAAGATTTCACGGTCGCTACGCAAGACCTTGCGCGATAAGCGCTTCGAAGTTCGTACTGATAGCGTTTTTGAACAAGTAATGTGTGCCTGCGCCGCGCCGCGCCGCGAACAGGCGGGAACATGGATACATGAAGACATGATTGCAGCTTATACCAAGCTACATCAGATGGGCGTGGCGCATTCGGTGGAGACCTGGATGAATGGCAGTCTGGTGGGTGGCCTGTATGGCATCAGTATCGGGCACATGTTCTATGGTGAGTCGATGTTCAGCCATTCCATTGATGCTTCCAAGATTGCGCTTGCTCATCTCACGGCACAATTGCAACGCTGGGGTTATGGCATGATCGATTGCCAGATGAGCACACCGCATCTTGCCTCGCTCGGCGCACGTGAAATCCCACGTGCAGAATTTATGCATCGCTTAAAAGAATTGATACACTGTCCCAACACTCCGCTCAAATGGCAATTCGACCATGACCTTGTTGCATGACATTCCGCTGTCGGCGCTGCAGCTTTACCTTACAGCCCCGTATTCGTGTAGCTACCTTCCGGATCGACTGGCACGCTCGCAGGTTGCCACGCCCAGCTTTCTGATCCCACCAGCTGTGTATTCGGAACTGGTACGGAGTGGCTTCCGCCGGAGCGGTACGGTTACCTATAGGCCGCACTGCGATGCCTGCCAGGCCTGTATTCCGGTGCGAGTCGAAGTGGCATCGTTCGTACCCAACCGCACACAGCGCCGATCCAGGCATCGCCACATCGGCCTGGAAGCCTCGTCGCATGCATTGAGAGACGATGACGAATATTTCGCTTTGTATCAACGTTATCAAATGGAGCGACACCCTGATGGCGGCATGAAAAATGACAGTCGAGACCAATACCGCAACTTTTTGCTGCAGAGCCATATTGATTCCATACTGATAGAGTTTCGCGAAAATGGAGTGCTGCGAATGGTAAGCATCATCGATATTCTCGACGATGGACTATCCTCGGTTTATACGTTTTATGAGCCGAACATAGCGCAAGCCAGCTTTGGCACCTACAACGTCCTGTGGCAGATCGATCTGTGCCGGAAGTTACAACTGGAATATTTGTATCTGGGCTACTGGATAGAGGAGAGCGGCAAAATGGCATACAAAGCCAACTTCAGTCCGCTGCAAGGGCTTATTCAAGGCATGTGGCAAGCGCTCCCAACGCACAAGCCGTGATATGTATCCGCTGATTCGACCGCTGCTTTTTTCCTTTAAGCCGGAAACCGCCCACCTCATTACACTTGAAGCACTGCAACTCGCCTATCGGCTTGGCCTGCTTCCGCTGTTTGTCAAACATCCGGGGAACAATCCTCATAAAGTGATGGGGCTGACCTTCTCTAACCCAGTCGGGCTCGCCGCAGGATTAGACAAGAACGGTGATCATATCAATGCGTTGGAAGCACTGGGTTTTGGTTTCATCGAGATCGGAACCGTCACGCCCCGCGCCCAAGAAGGCAACCCAAAGCCGCGCTTGTTCCGTTTGCCTGAGGCTCAGGGCATCATAAACCGTATGGGCTTCAACAACCACGGCGTGGATGCACTCATTGAAAACGTAAAACGCGCAGATTATCGCGGCATTCTTGGCATCAATATTGGCAAAAATTTTGACACGCCAATTGAACATGCTGCCACCGATTACCTGATCGGGTTACGCCGTGTGTACACTCATGCCAGCTATGTCGCCATCAATATTTCGTCGCCTAACACCAAAAACTTGCGCCAGCTGCAGGGAAATGATGAGCTGGATGCGCTGCTCACGCAACTTAAAGCTGAGCAGGAAAAGTTGGCTGATATACACGGCAAATATGTTCCCTTAGCGTTAAAAATAGCCCCTGATCTTAATAGCGGACAAATCCGCCAAATAGCGGCACTGTTGCAACGCCACCGCATCGACGGCGTGATCGCCACCAATACAACGCTGACGCGCACAGGCGTCGAACATCTTTCGCAGCATGCGGAGACGGGTGGACTGAGTGGCGCACCATTGCGAGAAAAATCTACTTCCGTTATCCATGAACTTGCCACTGCTTTACAAGGAACGCTTCCTATTATTGCCGCAGGAGGTATCCTGAGCGGAGAAGATGCAGCGGAAAAAATACACGCTGGCGCTGCACTAATACAGATTTATAGTGGGCTGATTTATCGCGGTCCGGAGTTAATCAATGAATGTGTTACAGCGATTGGCAACTTGCAATGCAGGGTGGAATAATGACAGCACAATCGTTCGCGCTTATTTAAGCCGCGTATAAAAGAGTGGGGGGTTCAGATCAGTACCAGGCGCATTTATTGTATGTGGCTGGCAATGCCAACAAGGTAATTGGCTCAGGCAATCTCGACTTATTCGTGCAAATTGATTTGTGCTTTGGCTTGATTCAGCGTTTTTTCGAAATGTTTATTCCATATGCTTCATACTTTGATCCTCGCCAAGATCACGGGCGAAGATAGCGTTACGTTAAAACTAGAGTTATTATAGCTCCGCACCTCATGAGTTCTGCTGTTGGATTATTCACGTGCCAAGAATCAATATAATCCTAACTATACCTTTTATACAATTCCGTATCCCATGACATCCCGTTGGTTGCTCTATCCGATCATAGCTGGCCTCGCCTTCATCATCACACCACTGTTGTTGCTGATGCTTGCAGCATTGCTGGTATATCCCACGCTACCTTCGCTTGAAGCATTGACCGACTATCGGCCTAAAATCCCGTTGCGTATATACAGCGCGGAGGGCATCCTGATCGGCGAATTCGGAGCGGAACGTCGTGCGATGGTCAAAATTGACAAAGTGCCTGATTTGATGAAAAAAGCCATCCTCGCAGCGGAAGATGATCGGTTTTATGAGCACGGCGGGGTGGACTACAAGGGCGTATTACGCGCCGCTTATTTCAATTTCACCGCAGGTGGCGCCAGGCAGGGAGCCAGCACTATCACCATGCAAGTGGCACGCAATTTCTTTCTGACTAAAGAGAAAAAACTGTCGCGCAAATTTAACGAAGTGTTGCTTGCCATCAAAATCGAACAAAATCTGAGTAAGGATGAAATCCTTCAGCGGTACATTAATCATATCTATCTGGGTCAACGTGCCTACGGCTTCGCTGCTGCCGCACAAAGCTATTTCGACAAAAATCTTAACCAACTCAGTGTGGCTGAGTTCGCTATGCTGGCCGGCTTACCCAAGGCCCCTTCCATTTATAACCCGGTGGTCAACCCCAAGCGTGCCAAACTGCGCCAAACGTATGTGCTGCGTCGCATGCATGAGTTGGGTTTCATTACCATCCAGCAACAAAATATGGCACTACATCAACCCTTGATGGTGAAACACAGCTATCAAGAATTTTCAGGCAAAGCGGAATATCTGGCGGAAATGGTCAGGCAAGAAGTATTCGAACGCTATCAGGATGATGCTTATACGCAAGGTATCAAAGTCTATACAACTATCCGTCAAAAAGACCAGGCAATCGCCTATGCAGCGCTGCGCAAAGGCGTATTGGATTATGACCAGCGCCATGGTTATCGCGGCCCGGAAGGTTATATCGATCTAAGCAAAGGGGATACCGAGGAAGAGATGGAAGAAGCGCTACAGGATATTGCTGATAGTGACGACATGATTCCCGCCGTGGTACTTGAAGCGAATTCCAAAGGCGTCCGCGCTTACAGCAAAGGGGGCGCAATTGTCAAAATTAGCGGGACAGGACTGAAATTTGTTCAACGTTATATGAGCGATAAGACTGCACTGAATCGGCGCTTACGTAACGGCTCACTAATCCGTGTGCAGAAAGACGAAAAGAATATTTGGAAAATTGTCCAACTACCGAAAGTAGAAGCAGCTTTCGTTTCTGCCAGTCCACACGATGGCGCGATCTATGCTCTGGTGGGCGGCTTTGACTTCAATCGCAACCAATTTAACCATGTAACTCAGGCTTGGAGGCAACCCGGCTCCAGCATAAAACCGTTCATTTATTCCGCTGCATTGGAAAAGGGCCTGACCCCTGCCACCATTATTGACGATGCACCTTTGGTGATTGATGCAGAAGAAACTGGCAACGATGACTGGCAGCCGAAAAATTACGGTGGGTTGTTTGAAGGCCCTATGCGCATGAGGCAAGCGCTTATCAAATCCAAAAACATGGTCTCTATTCGCATCCTGCAAACTATTACACCGCAATATGCACAAGACTACCTCACCAAGTTTGGCTTCGACGCAGCCAAGCACCCTCCTTACCTCACTATGGCATTAGGTGCTGGCTCAGTTACGCCTATGCAAATACTGACGGGTTACTCCGTCTTTGCCAATGGCGGCTTCCGCATCACCCCCTATTTCATCCAACGCATTGAGGACAGCAAGGGCAATGTGCTACACCAAGCCGCACCCGTTGTGGCCGGAAAAACCGCCCCACAAGTTTTAGATGTGCGTAATGCCTACACCATGGTAAATATGATGCAAGATGTGGTGCAACACGGCACTGCCATCCGTGCCATGCGATTGGGTCGCCATGATTTAGCGGGCAAAACCGGTACTACAAATGAGGCAAGGGATGCTTGGTTTAGCGGTTTCCATCCCACCGTGGTAGGGATTACCTGGGTCGGTTTTGACAGCCCACGCAGTCTGGGCAAGAGGGAAAGTGGAAGCGGGGCGGCGTTACCCATTTGGATAGATTACATGGGAAAGATACTCAAAGGCGTACCTGAATCCACCTACATCATGCCAGAAAATATGGTGGCTGCACGCATTAACAAAGATGGGCTGCTGGACGAGACTGGCGAGTTAGTCGAATATTTTTACAAAGAAAATTTGCCACCAGAGCAACCCCCGCCGCCACCGGAAGAGTCACTTATTGAATCAATCATCAATAACATATTTCGATTTGAATAAAAATAATAATCGTATATATCGGCGTGACCTGATGCGTGAACAGCTCGCACATCACGCCGCGCGCCTAATGGCCGAAGGTGGCATTACCGATTATGCGTTTGCCAAACGCAAGGCCGCCAAACAAATGGGCGCAGAAGATACACAACACCTGCCCAGCAATGATGAAGTTGAAATGGCGTTGCGTAGCTTCCGTGCCCTGTATCAAAGTGAAAGCCATCCCCTTGTCCTGCACCAATTACGCCAGCAGGCGCTCGCCGCCATGCAATTATTGGAGCCTTTTCACCCCTTCCTCACCGGCTCCGTGTTGAACGGCACGGCAGGTGAGCAATCAGACATTAACCTTTTGGTTTATTCCGATGATGAAAAGGCCATAATGATGTTCCTGCTCAAGCATAATTTGCCCTTTGAAGGCGGTGAATGGCCCGTACACCTGGCAGGCAGGCAACAAACTGTGCCGTGCTTTACGCTGACAACTGAAACGGGTGTACCGGTGAATATCGCAGTATTGCCTGAAAATGCAAGGCACAGTGGCAATCGCAAGTTCGGGAAACAAGCGGATATAGCGATGGCAAAAAGATTGTTGGATGAACCTGTAGAAAACAAATAGTACTTTGCATCACCTGCAATGAATTCCCGAATCAATTTGACTGCAGGTAACCATGCTACGCAATTCTGCGCAGCCTTGCGCTCATAATGAAACGGGAATCTTAAGCAGACGTACTCAGTATAAAAATACAGCTGTACTTCAAACTTGAGTTTATCCTCAATTTAACATCGGCTCCCCACCTTTCGGAAATAGCACCCATAACCGCCCCTGTTGTTTCATCTTGCCCGCCTGCGCGCCCGCAGATTCGCCAAAACCCCAGAAAAAGTCCGCACGCACCGCGCCTTTAATGGCACCACCAGTGTCTTGTGCCAGCATCAAGCGGTTGAGCGGTGCGCTATCATTGGGATAGGTCGTCGCGAGAAAGACTGGCGCACCCAGTGGGATGGCTCGCCGATCTACGGCAATACTGTATTCATTGGTAAGTGGCACGCCCAGCGCACCCAACGGAGCGGACAGACTCTCCGGCAATTCGCGTAAAAATACGTAGCTGGGATTCTGCTCCAGTAACGTATCGATTTTATCCGGGTTTTTCTCGGCCCATACCTTGATGCCCTGCATAGAGGCTTCTTCGAGCTTAAGCTCACCAGTTTCAACCAGCCTCTTACCGATGGACAGGTAAGGGTGGCCATTCTTGTCAGCATATCCGACTTTTACCTGCTTGCCATCCGGCAATTCAATACGCCCTGAGCCTTGTATATGCAGAAAAAACAGCTCAATTTTATTCTCCACCCAGAACAATTCGTTCCCCATGGTCGCCCCGGCCCCGGCACCAATTTCGGCACGATTGTAGTAGGGCACGATGCGTTTGCCCTGCAAGCGGCCGCGTAAGTGCAGGTCTTTGAGTTGCGGATAAACTCCGCCCAAATCGATCGTGAGCAAATCATTCGGCGCGGCATACAGAGGATATTGGAAACGCGGTGTCTTGAAGCGACTGCCCTTGAGCAAAGGCTCGTAATAACCGGTAATCACTCCCTGCTCACTGCCGTCCTGATTGAGCACCTGATAAGGGGTAAACCACTCTTCATAAAATGCACGAAGCGTAGCATTGTCTTTAACCCCCAATTGCTCGGCCTGAACACACACCTCCTGCCAGTCAGGCTTATTTTTCAGCACACGGCAGCTTTGCAGAAATGCAGTTTGGGAGAATGCAAGGTCGAGTGTTTGCCAATCCGGCAGCATCTCCCATTTACTCACAATAAACAACGGGCCAGCCAAACCTGCTGCGGGCGCTGGCATCACTTTGGGAGGGGGTGTAAAGGGTTGAGGGGTTGATACAACGGGCGGTTTAGAAAACATGGAGCAGGCGGTAAGAAATACGCTCAGCACCAAAGCCAAGCATGTTTTATTTATGTCAATATTATGTTTCTTCATTTGAATACTTTTATCAATCCTGTTTAGTTACCAGATTTAAGACAGCTCTCTGGATCTTCAGTGATAGCTACTTTAATAGCCTGTCTTTATGCATCGCCGTTGTCATTTAAAAAGTAGTTTATTTACAGCAAATGGACAGACTGGAATTAACGTCCATCCTCAGCATAGTTAAGGGCACCTCTAAAAATTCAATTTTGGGAGCAGCCGCTTCGCAGCTTGCCTGCTTACCCCGTTACTAGGCAAGACAAGACGCGAGCAAACAAATTGAACTCAGCATATATTTGATATGTAAGTGATAATTTTGCCGAGTAACGCGGTATTGTGAAGAAGATTGAATTTTTAGAGATGCCCTTATGATTAAATCATACATCATCCTTGTGCGGTGATGGGTAAATATACCGCTTTCACAACACCAGACTTACAATGGCTCACCTACAGAGCATGCGTTTAATGCAACGCTGCCAGTAGCAGCCCGGCATTCCAATCTTGCGGGCGTCGTTACTTTGGTCGCCAACTAGCCGAACGTGCTCGCTCTTTGTTCTTTTCATCCAATTTTTACCGTATGACAGCTCACACTCTGCTCTTCCACGACCGACTGTATAGTCAGCCTTTTGCGTGAATATAGCTTGGTTAACGCTTGCGCTATAAATGCTTCTGAAGAACGTTTCCCTTTGTTGCCTCCTTCCCTCGAAATTATATTTTAGAAAAAATTAGACTGACTCAGGGTGTGGCACGCTTGATGAATCATCATCTCACTATTGATAACAATTCTTAATAGCATTATCATTATCGTTGCTATCAATTAAGCGTTGATTAGATCCACTCTTATGCTTTTTGTCGTCCATGAAAAATCGTTGATCTCTTGTGGAGGGTAGGCTTTCCAGCCAACCGGTCGACTGCCTGCCGGCACTCTTCAAGCCATTGACAAACATAATTTCGAATTATATTTAGCTATATTATCAATGACATTAAACAATATGGTGAAATAAAAACACATACTAGCCAGCCACCTAATCCCATCCACCAGGGTAGGAATCCAGCCAAATCTTTAATAATTGTAGTTTCTGAGTCAGGAGAGTTAAGTGCGGGCAAATCCCCAATGGGCAGCTCATGCCGCCATAAAATTAGCAGTTATATCTAACGCGATTTTCTATTCGTGTCTAAGCCAGGCACAGCAAGATGAGCCTGGCAAAACCTTGGAGACAGTAACGGTTAGCGCAGACTGGCTCGGTCCTGTCACACCGGAATCGGCGAAGAAACATCCTGGAGCGCGGACGGTCATCACCAGTCAAGAAATCACTGAATCAGGTGCGCGCACTGTGGAAGATGTATTGCGTACCGTGCCAGGTGTGCGGGTTCTGGACGAAAGCGGGGTTGGGTTTCTACCTAACATCGGAATACGCGGATTAAATCCATTGCGAAGCGAACAAGCATTGATTTTGGTTGATGGAATTCCGATTACTCTCGCGCCTTATGGACAAACTGGGTTGTCATTGTTTCCATTAACCATGAATTCGGTCGAATCGATTGATGTGGCAAGAGGAGGAGTGGCCGTGCATTATGGCCCTAATAATGTTGGTGGCGTAATCAATTTTGTAACAAAGCGAATTCCTCACAAAGCATCCATGACTCTTAAGGAAACTGTGTCTGTCTTTTCCGGTGGAAATTTACTGTCAGATACATATTTTCGTGTTGGTGGCTTCGTTAACGACAGGCTCGGCTTACAACTACAGGCCAACGTAATCGGCGGTAACGCCGCACGTGCACATTCCAAGTCGGAGGTTAACAACCTGATGTTGGACAGTCATTGGTTTATTACTGACAAGTCCGAAGTGAAAATGGGCATCCAATATTACAGCACCCACAATGAACTGCCCGGCGCACTGACACCGAAATCCTACGAGCAGAACCGCAACCAGTCTACTCGCCCACTAGACAGCTTCAATGGTGATACCTTACGCGGAAATTTGTCGTATAACTATTTTTTCGATAATGGTGCAGAATTTAGCTGGACCAACTTCGGTCATCGTAGCAACCGCGAATTTAAATTTGGTAATTCCACCAACGCAGACATCGCGTCAACACGGGAAATGTCAGCGCCTCGGGATTTTTTAGTGTACGGCAGCGAACCACGACTCACTTTTAACGTCGACGGCATAGTCAAACAAAAAATTTCACTTGGTGCACGCTATATGCGTGAGGAAGTTGACTATCTCGTTGATTCACGAGATCTAATGACAGGCGCTTATTCTGTTGCTCGCGACTGGCGCTTCGAAAATAACGCTTATGCTTTTTACATGAGTGATACTTTCATGTTGCTAGATAACAAGTTGAAAATAACTCCGGGTATTCGTCATGAGCGGATCGATCTTGATTACCGTAACAATTTGAGTGGCGCGCAAACCAATAACCCAACTTCTGATTGGTTGCCGGGCTTAGACATTGGATATCAAGCAAATAATGAAGTATTTCTGTTTGCAAATACTCACAAGTCGATGCGTCCTGTACAGTTCACACAAATTACGCTTGCCGCTGATCTGGCGTCAGAGAAAGCAAAAAACTACGAAGCCGGAATTCGCTGGGCACCCACCAAAAATATTGACACTACCCTTACAGGATTTCGATTAGATTTCGACAATAAACTTCAATTCGTAAATCAACTCATTGGATTCCGTAATCTTGGCAAAGCACGCCATCAGGGCGTGGAAACCGAGTTTGGCTGGCGACCAGAACAAGTCAAGGGTCTAGAGCTTGTAACGGCATATACCTATGTCGATACCAAACAACTCTCCGGTGACTTTATTGGCAAGGAATTACCACTTGCAGCTCATCATCAGTTAAGTCAGCGGGTCAACTATCGCAGCGGCAAATGGAATTGGAATGTCAACGGTCAGTATCAAAGCGATTCATTTAGCGATGGGGCGAATTCCGTAGCTGAGAATGCATCTGGATCCATCGGTCCGATCCCGTCGTTTGCGGTTTGGAATGCCAAGGTAACTTATCAAACACGTTTGAAAGGCAAAAAACTCACCACAAGCCTGGGTATCAACAACCTGTTCGATAAAGATTACTACTTCCGCGGCGTTGACTTTAGCCAGGGCCGGATGCCTTCGCCAAGACGGTCGGCGTTGATGTCACTACAAATTGATATTTAACAAGGCACGCCATGAAAGAACTGACTCTGTCAATGCTGACTTTATTCCGGCCGCACAATGCCTTGGCTTATCTATCGTTTTATTGACAGACCGTGCTGAGGCTCACAGGCAGGGTTTTAATCAAGCGGGACTTGAAACACTAGCAGCCTGTCGGACTTAAAGAATCGTAGCGAAAGCTTCAGGCGAGATTAATCACGAAATAAAACGGTTGCAGCAATTTATTGAGACATGGAGCCTCTCGACTAGCGTTGCACATATATTTTAAAAAGCTGAAAAAAATTATACATGATCTGGTACATCAGTAGCTCATTGCTGCTGACATGCTTGCTGAATCATTAACTATTTATTGATAATTATTCTTATTCGTATTATTATTATCTTTCTTATTTAGAAAGTAGATTTTAATAAGATTAATTCTCATATTTGGGTCGTCCAAGAAAAATCGTTGAGCTCTTGCGGAGTAGGCCCCCCAGCCTACCGATCGACTGCTTGCTGATATTAATCAAGCCATTTATGAGCATCATTTCGAATCATGTTTAGATATATTATTATTAATGTTATCAATAATATATAAAACAATATGGCTACATAAAAACTCATACTAGCTAGCCAATACTTTTAATGTTTGTGGTTTCTGATTCAGGAGAATTAAATGCGAACAAATCCCCAACGGGCAGCCTATGTTGCCATCAAATCAGCAGTTGCCTCTAATACGATTTTTTATACTGGCCTAGCTCAACAAGATCGCCTTAACACATCCCTTGAAAAAATAGCAGGTCGTGCGACCTGGTTCAATACTTCCGCACTGAACGTCACCAAAAATCATACTGAAGTGAAAGCGGTGGTCGCCACTCAAAATTTGAGCGAGTCCGATTTGCCGCTCCCTATCCTTTGCGTAGCGAGATAGCCAAATGATCCTGCATAGCATTCTTAGTGGTATAGGTAAAACGCCAATCGTTCACCTCTCTCGCCTTTTCCACAAATCGCGGTGCGAGGTGCTTGCAAAGTTGGAACTGATCAACCCTGGAGGGAGTGTAAAGGACCGACCAGCGCGTTACTTTATTGAGCAAGGGTTGGCCAATGGTTCCATTCGGGCAAACTCGCATATCGTTGAAAGCTCTTCAGGCAATCTCGCCATTGCGCTGGCGATGGTTTGTAAAGTGCATGGATTGCGTTTCACGGCGGTCGTCGATCCAAAAATCTCACCGATTAATCTGCGGATCATTCAATGCTATGGCGGCAATATTGAGCTAGTCACAGAGAAGGATCGCCAAGGTGGCTATCTAGAAACCCGTATTGAGCGCGTAAAGCACATGCTGCGCGAGCAGCCGAACGTGATATGGACCAATCAATATGCCAACGATCTTAACTGGCAAAGCCATTACCACGGTGAAGGCGATGAAATCCTGCGTGATCTGGATCACCCATTAGATTATTTGATACTGGGCGTGAGCACGTCCGGCACTATACATGGCATAGCACGGCGGCTGCGCGAGGCGTGGCCGAATCTGAAGGTCGTGGCTGTGGATGCGCTTGGTTCGGTAATGTTCGGCGCGTCATCTCCTCGCGAACTACCTGGGATCGGCGCCAGCCGCGTACCCGAACTATTGAAGCGCGACGAATTCGATCAGGTCATTCACGTCGACGACTATGAATCTGCTGTCGCTTGCAGACAACTGGTGGAGCACGAAGGTATTTTCGCAGGCGGCTCGTCCGGAGCGGTGATAGCTGCTATTCAGAAAATTTCCGCGCACTTGATTCACCCCGCTCGCATTCTTACGATATTGCCAGATCGTGGCGAGCGATATCTGGATACGGTTTACGACGACGAATGGTTGGCACGTATGGAAGATCGTCATCTAGGCCGCAAATCAAAAATTTCTGTTGATGCACTTCTGGGACAACCAACATGACTACATCATCCAGCTCTCCTGGCCTCCTCTATCTCAGCCGCAGCGACCTGATGGCATTAGATGGCGGAATTTCGCAACCTTACGTCGATGCGACTATCGTTGGACTGGCCGCACACGCTCGTGGCGACAGTGTGCAGCCGCTAAAACCTTACTTGCGTTGGCCTAGCGCAGACCACATCGCAGATCGCATCATCGCCATGCCATGTTACTTGGGTGGTGAGCAGGCAGTGGCCGGTCTGAAATGGATCGGCAGCCGTCAACATAACCCTGCTCGCTTCGGGCTTGAACGCGCCAGCGCAGTAATTGTGCTGAATGACGCGCAAACCAATTATCCAATCGCAATTATGGAAGGGGGGCTAATCAGCGGCATGCGCACTGCCGCCATCACCGCCGTGGCCACTCGCTATCTGGCACGTACGGGGTTTTCTGACGTCGCTTGCATTGGGTGCGGTCTGATTGCGCGCATGCAGATGCAAACATTGCTAGAGCAATTTCCATCCATCGAGCGCCTTTACCTATTCGATTTGTCGCCGACTGCCATCGACTCGTTAATCAGCACTTTGGCAAAGCGTTTTCAGAATGTCGAGTTCATCCGGGCTATTTCAGCAGAATCCGCAGTTCGCGCAGCTGAAGTTGTCGTGACCTGCACGGTAACCGACTCGCCTTATCTGTCATACGACTGGATCAAGCCTGGCGCCTTCGTTAGTAATGTTTCCATCATGGACGTGCACAAAGACGTGTATGAAAAGGCTGATAAGGTGGTGGTAGACGACTGGGATCAATCCAATCGCGAAAAGAAAATTATCAACCAATTGGTGGTGGAAGGTCGCTTCAGTCGCGAACAATTGCATGCCGAGCTTGGTGAAATTGTCATCGGCGATAGACCAGGGCGGGAAAGCGATGATGAAATCATCCTGCTCAACCCGATGGGTATGGCGCTCGACGACATAGTCTGCGCGCGTCATTTCTATCATTTGGCATGCGCTCGAGGTGTCGGTACACAACTGCCTCTATACGGTTAAGCGTATGCAGATTACGCCAACTCACCCTTACGCACATCGGTTATCACAGGATCTGTTCGATGCACTCTGGTTGGAAAATCTTTATGATTTTCGCACACACTGTACCTTCCATTTGGCGGCCGAAGGCGAAACAGTTCTTGAGATTGCGCTGAGCCCTATGCGATCGCTACGTTGGCATGGGTGTCGGGCCACCGGTTTACGGCCATTCCGAGTCTTGGATCGACCGGCAGTACTACATGCCGCTACGCATACGACAGATTTGGATGTTATCGAGACTGTCGATGCATTACAAACGGCCGATTGGTGGATCGACCGGACAGGTCGTTTCGCTCGGTTTTTCCGGCTCGCCTATGATCAAACTGCGTGCGCGACAACGCATGAAGGCAACATCATGGCACGCCTCATGGCGGCACCGGACGATTTACTGTCTTGGGAGGCATTGAGCTGCCTGAAAGATCGGCCCTTCCATCCACTGGCCCGTGCCAAAGATTGGGGCGAGTGTGACGGTTCTGCTTATTCGCCAGAAATGACAGCATCATTTCCGCTGCACTGGGTGTCGTTACCTCGAGATCGCGTGCGAGGTGCTACCAGCCTTACTGGGCAACCCTTTGCAGAAACCCTTCTTGACTTTACACAGCAAAACGCACTTAAAGAAGCTGCCCAAGCTCGAGGTGCTGATGGCGAAACAAGCTTGTGGTTGCCGGTTCACCCATGGCAATGGGCGTGGATGAACCGTATATCGTCAACTGAGTTTACAGCGTGCACTGACTTGGGGCCCGGACCGGGATTACTGGCTCCAACTGCTTCATTACGCTCACTTGCCGTTATTGGGTGTTCAGGCATCCACCTGAAATTGTCGCTATCTATCAATACGCTTGGCGCGGTGCGTACCCTGCCACCACGGTATATGCACAATGGCATGTTAGCCAGTATCTGCTTGGAAAGCCTGCGCCAAAAGGACACTTGGCTGAAATCACATCTGCTGCTGTGTAACGAGAATCAATGGGGAGCAATGTGGCAAGGAGACAAGCTCGAAACTGAGCCGGGCGAATTGGCCTGTCTGATCCGCCACTATCCAGCGCTGCCGGGAACCAAGCTGGTCCCTATGGCGGCGTTACCGGTGACAATCAGCAATGGCAAACTGCCAGCGTTCGATCATTTGCTGGGCGATGCGGCGCATGAAGCAGATGCTTGGATGTTATTTGCCGACATTGCCCGCGCTTTGCTGGAATTGGGCCTGCGCTGTTTCTCGCAAGGCGTAATGCCGGAACTGCATGGACAGAATGTCCTGCTGGCTTTCCAAGGGAAACGGATTGATGCGCTAGTGTTGCGCGATCACGATACCTTGCGCATCTGCCGATCAATGATGCAGGCGCAGGGGGTGACGGCGCCGGACTATGTTATTGACCGAAACACGCCTAATACTCTGGAATTGGATACGCCGAGCTCGCTTCTTGCTTATTTCCAGACCTTGGCGATTGAGGTCAATCTGTACGCTATTCTCGCAGCGCTGTCTGAGCGCTACGGTCGTGAAGAGGGGCATGGCTGGAATATAGTTCGCTTGGAACTGGAAGCCTGTTTGATGTGCGTACCACTCTCAGATGAACTCGCCAGCCTGACTAAACATCTGCTTCTGGACAAACTTGACTGGCCTTTCAAGCAAATTCTGACACCACTACTCAGCCGCTCAAGTTTCGGTACAGGCATGCCAAGTGCCATGGGGCAGCTGACTAATCCGCTGATACCCATGGAGCCGTAGCGGATGAGCGCCACACTATCAAATTCTCGCAACTTGGTTTTGTTACTGATCTGTCAGGCAGTGACTACGCTTGGGCTAATGGTGTTGGTGCCTATTATGCCGCTGTATGTGGCAACGCTGACGGAGGTGGGTACAGTCGGCGCGGCCCGCTGGAGCAGTCTCGCACTGGCAGCACCAGCCTTGGGTATGCTGTGCTTCGCCTCTTACGCGGGCAAATGGTGCGACCAATTTGGCTATCGCCGCATGTTACTGGTTTCGCTGACAATATTTATTACCAGCACGTTACTTATGGCGCTTAGCCAGAATGTTTACGTTTTCATGTTAGGCCGTCTGTTGCAAGGCGTGAGCACTATTGGCGTGGTGCTTACCGCTTTCATCGGTTATGTCAGCGACGAGAAATCACGTGGGCGCTCGCTGGGCCTGCAAGAAAGCGCAATCGCTTGCGGCGCAATGGCTGGCCCTGTTCTTGGTGGCATGATGCTGGATTATTGGTCGCTTAAGCCGCTGTTGACTGCCAGCGCGCTGCTTACCGGCATCGCTGGCATGGTGCTTTGGAGCCAACTCAGTGAACCGCCTAAAACAGTACCGGACCCGAGTGCCCCACGTTTCGCCGGTTTACGCACCGTACTCACAGATACCAACCTACGCAAGTGGATGTTTGCCGCCTGTTTGATACAGGCTGCCGCATTCGCGCTGGTCAATGTTTTCGCGCTCTACTTGACTGCGCACTTCCCATCTGCCGATGCCATTGCCAGTAAGACCGGGCTGCTGCATGCGCTGGGCTGGTTCGCCGCCATGCTGGCCAGTCCATTGTGGGGGCATCTCAACGACCATGGTGAACCGCGTCGTCATTTCATGCTGGCTGCCGTTGGCTGCGCACTGTCAATCGGACTATTGACTGTAGTCAATCAAATTTGGCTTGTTGCCATGTTGAGAGTGATTCAAGGCGCGTGCTATGCAGCATTGGCGCAGTCGATGTTGCTGGCCTGCAGCCGTCAATTACCCGCTTTTGCCTATGGTCATGTTACTGGCTTAAGCAGAAGCTTCATGGTTGTCGGCCAATTGCTGGGCCCTCTCCTGATCATGGTTCTAATACCGCTTCTCGACCCTGTCAATCTTGTTTGGCCAGTAGCTGGGTTGTTTCTGGCTGCTGGTTTGCTGGTCTGCCGACATGCCACTTTGGCTCCTTGTATAAAAAATTAAGAAAGGATTCGAATGTCCCCACACTTGCCGCAACTTGCCGCAATAGAACGGCGCTTAGTGGAGCAATATCTCAATACTTATTGCCGGGAAACCGGTTGTTTCGACCCGCGTCTTGCACCTGCCGAGCCGGGGCCAGCTGAATTACATGCGCAGATTGAAGTCTTGCGGACCGATGGTCTGATGCCGTATGTAGTCTCGTTTGCCTCAACTGGATATCAGTTAGCCGGTGCGCTGACTTACTATTCGTTGATCGGCTATCATCGGGTGGCACCTTTCGCATGGATCGGACAGAATCGTAATTGGCTGCCCCTGACCGACGACGCGATGCCATTCGTTGATCTGATCGCCGACACCCTTGCTAAGGCAAACGGCTTGGCTGCCGATGTTGCTGAACACTACCTTGAACATCTCAAGTCACTGATGCGCAACAGTGTCAACAAAGTGCGCCGTTTCCACCGATATCAACCTGTCTCAGGGCGCTCGCCATTTCTCACAGCCGAGCAGGGCATGCGTTTTGGTCACGTTTTCCATGTCACATCCAAGGCCTCGGAAGGCTTTAGTGAAGAGGATACGCAACGTTACGCCCCTGAACTCGGCGCTTCATTTCGCCTGCATTATTTTGCGGTGATCGCAAGTCTTCTGGATGTGCGCGTTGTGGACGGAGGGACCCTGCCAATCGATCCTGAAGCGGCCAATTTCGCCAAGGATTTGCTGGCTGGCGGCGATTATCGGTTGCTGCCTTGCCATCCGTGGCAGGCCAACTATCTGTTGAGCCTGCCTGAAATTAATGTTTTGATAAAAGACCATTCTCTGATCTCTTTGGGTCCGCTGGGTGACGTAGCTTGGCCCACATCTTCGGTCCGTACCGTGTGGTTGCCCAACCAAAGTCTGTTTCTCAAGCTATCGCTTAATATCCGAATCACAAATTTCATACGCAACAATCCTTCCGAACAAGTCGAAAGAGCGCTGGATGCAAGCCTGGCGGTGTTAATGCTGCCTCAAAATGTACTCGAACAAACGACATTCCGCATTCTGCCGGAACTAGGCAGCAAGACTTTGAAACTGCCAAGTGAAGCGCTACGTGCCGCCTGCTCAGTGGTATACAGGCAAGCGATGCCAGCCGCCGTAGCTGATGAGGTCCAAGTAGTTGCATCGGTACTGGAAGAGCCGGCCGATGGGGAAATTCCATTGCTGGCTTTACTGCGTCAGGCAGCAGGGGGACAAATACCCGACCAGGCACTGATTCGAACATGGTGGGCACGTTATCTCGACGTCACACTGCTGCCGTCGCTACACCTATTCTCCGATTACGGCATTAGTCTGGAAGCACACATGCAGAACACCATGGTCGCTTTCCGTGACGGTTGGCCGGTATGCGGCTACGCCCGCGATATGGAAGGTACCTGCATCAGCCGCAAACGCTTTCCATTCCTCGATCGTATACCGCCCGACAGTCCTGCTCTATACGATGAGGAGCAAGCATGGCATCGATTTCAATATTACGTGC
>Ga0209344_10001056_pt1 | contig 39378 bp, 41 predicted proteins | sample Cruoilmetagenom6_FD_187293 | JGI IMG/M metagenome (GOLD analysis project Ga0209344, IMG submission 187293) | Oil polluted marine microbial communities from Coal Oil Point, Santa Barbara, California, USA - Santa Barbara Oil Seep Sample 6 (SPAdes)... | ecosystem: Environmental > Aquatic > Marine... | reverse complement strand
ATGTTGAAAACTTACAGAGTTTTTAACGCAGACCAAATTGAAAATTTACCAGAAAATTACGACCCATCCAAAGTATTAAATATTGATGTTAATAATTGTTTACAACCAATTAAAGAAGCTGAGAATTTTTTTAATTCAGTAGGTGCTGAAATTGTAACTCAAAACTTAACACCTTGTTTTATTCCCACAGAAAATAAAATTGCTATACCTCAAATGTCGCAGTTTAAAAATGAGCAAATGTATTATGCTGTTTTAGGTCATGAACATGTTCATTGGACTGGACATAAATTAAGATTGGACAGAGATTTTAGTGGAAGAATGAATGGAAACTCTGAGCAGAAAAAAAGTTATGCTTTTGAAGAATTGATTGCTGAAATTGGTTCATCTTTTTTAATGCCGTCTTTAGGTTTAGAATCATTAATTGATGATAATCACGCTCCATATATAGCCGGTTATTTACAAGTTTTAGCTAATGATGAAAGAGCTATTTTTAAAGCAGCAGCATCGGCACAAAGAGCTGTTGATTTATTATTTGATTTATCTGAAAAGAAGGAGGTGAAAGCAGCATAGATAATAAATATTGTTTTGATAAAAAACCGGATTAGTCCGGTTTTTTTTGTTATTAATACTCAATAACGTTGCACCCATAACCGTGCGGGCTATCCCCAATGCCGAAGCCAAAAGGAAGGGTTTAAGGGAATTTGGAAGTCCAACTAAAGTCTTTATTTTTTTTTGGTGATAAGCTCCAACCGCTTATATAGTTGATGATAAAAGGTTTAGTTGGATTTCCAAATTAACAGATTAAAAATTAAATGATATGTGATTGCAAGATACGTCTTTTTACCTTATCATCAGATTGATGAACAGTAATAATAGGAACATTTGTATTTCAATCCGTCAGAAAAACTATGTTTTTCTAAAAGGTTTTGCGTCTAAGAAAAAGCAAACAACAACAGATTTGGTTAAGAATATTGCGTTAGCAGAAGTTGATATTGAACCAAGTTATTTGGACTTACTAAAAGAATTAGATCAGACAATTTACGAACTAAAAGAACTTGGTAAAGTCTGGAATATTCAAACAAAACAAATTAATGCCAACATAGAAAATAGGGCGGTTTTGGATAGAGGTATGATAAAAGATATTTTATATTTTGTTGATGCCGCTGTATCAAAATACAATATGGTTCGTCATTACAGTTCAGCAATGTTACACGAAAATATAACTTATAAAAAATCGTTGAATCTTAAAAAACAGAATGATAAAAAATTAAAATTTAGACGATGGGTTAAGCCAAGGTTTTCTATTGATTTAACAAGTTATGAAATAATTGAACAATTGGCAAAATCAAATAATACATCTATTAATAAATATATAAATGAAAGAATAATGATTCTTCAAAATCAATCTTGTTTTGAGAAATATCGTGTTGTTGGACATTGCCGAAGTATTTTAAATTTGCTGAGCAATATCAAATCTAACGCTGCTCAAATTTGGCGCAACAAGAAAAAAAACGCGCGGGCTAATGAGGTAGTATTGGCAAAAGAATTGAATAATTTTTTGAGTGATATTATTGAAGATTTTAGCGTTGATCCTTTGCTTTTTTCAGGGCGTAAGTTTAATCATAATTTTTATATTAAGGCGGTAAATTATGTCAAGTGAAGTGTGGGTAATTCAAGATGTGTATGAATCAAATGATGATCCAAATGACATACAATTTGGACGTGGTTCCCTTGTAAAATATTCTGTTGGATCGATGGTGAATTCTGCATCAATGTCAGGATCAAATTACAATTTTACATCTGCATCGGGTTCAATATATTCTGCTAGTTCATCACAGGCTGTCATTAAAATAACAGGTCATAAATATTCAGCTGGAGCTTTGAAAGCCCATGTTGATTATATAAGTAGAGATGGCAATATTGAGATTGAAAATGAGCAAGGTGACTTGTACACCGGAAATAAAAATGACAAGTCATTCTCCGAATGGACATATGATTTTGATGCTCGAAAAGAAACGCAGTTTGAACAAAACGCTATAAATAAACGTCTTGCGTCTTCCTTTGTTTTTTCATCACCCGAAGGAACAGATACAGATGCCCTGGTAGATTCTGTACGTGAATTTGCACAAAAGAATTTTGCTGGACACCGATACGTTTTTGCGGCTCATACTCCTGATACTGAAGTTGACTCAAACAAGCTAACTAAAAACCCCCATGTTCACTTAGTTATTGAAAACATATCTCCAGGTAAAGATAAAGCACTTAAAACAAGCCCTGAAATATTAAGATCTTGGCGTAGAAAATATGCTGAAATATCGAAGTCAAATGGAATACAAACAGTGCAAATGGAAGTTGGTAGAAAACCTGCTCCACACGAAAAAGATCAAAATATTTATCGAATGTTGAAGAAAGGTATAATCCCAGATAAATACAAAGATCATTATGAAACAGCAAAAAATAGAGTAGAGCGGGGCGATACACATCTTACAGATAAAGAGGCCAATATTATTAATAGGGCTAAATCTGAATTTATTAATCGCCAACGTCAAATTGATGACTTAAAACAGCTTATAGATAAGTCTAGCAATGGGCATGATAAATTAATGTATGCTAAACAGCTTTCATATCTTAAACAAGTGAATTCATCAATAAAGATGCCTGCATCTAACTCACAAATGTTTATGAAACACGCACTTGAACAGAATGATCGACGAGCGGGAAAAGGTTCTAAAACTTTTAATTCAGTGCCAACCATTAAGCATTATATGTATGCTGAAAAACTAGCAAAAGCCCATTCAGTAGATTTACCAGCTGGTTCAAACGTATCTGTAAAGAGATTATCTAACTTTGTAAAGACATATGGAAACAAGGCCACCCCAAAATATATTTCATTAATTAAAGCAGTGGCAAAGGATAGAGGAATCACAGTTTATGAGGATGATATTTCTTCTCACAAAGCAGCAATGAAATGGATGGCAAACAATAAAGATGTAGCAACAATACAACAGCTTGCCCAAGCTAATAAATTGTCTAAAAGTCTAAGTCTTGACTTACCTGAAAAACTTGACAGTCCATCTCTTAAAGCCTTTATTAGTAAACACATTAAACAGCCATCTGAACAAATGGTCTCCTTTGCAAATTCAATATCTTTTAGCCAAGGGTTTAAATTAGGTGATGATCTTTTGAATAACAAGTTTAAATTAGCCGCTTTTATTGCTGAAAACAAATCAACTGAAAAGAAAGTGTCTGATCGTCTTAAAAGGTTTAAGTCTAATGTAACGAAAAATATAAATATACAAACAATTAAACCTCTGGAATCAGAGCTTGATAATAAGTCAAAAACGATATTGAATGACTTGGTTGCTTCGAACTATATACCTAATCAGGATGATATGTCCTCTAGCGAAGCTGTTGTTAATTTTAAGAAAGCGGTTGGTTCAAATCCTGAATCAGAACGATGGACTAAACCATTAAGTAAGATTGAATCACCTGAAAAATTTAAGAACAGAGATAAATCAAATGATCGTTCAGGGCCGGATATTTAAAATATTCTTTGTTACTGACTGAAAGTCCTTTTCATTATTGCTTTTTGTTTCATTTTCAAATGAATTAATCAGCTTGCTATAAAATTTTATACCTTCGCCTGATTTTGCAATGCTAATTAATGCATTTTCCATTTTTAATTGTTCGTTTGTTTTGTTTCTTTCATAGCTCATTGTTCTATCTGCCAGAAAATACATTAAAAAAACAACCAATCCTTTGAAATGCCCCTATCTGGTTTTTTCCTTTACCAGCGGATTTATTTGACTTAACTTCCCATTTATCTAGTACGTCTTTAATTTCTGCTTTACATTTATTTATTATATCCGTCATCTCTTTCTCAACTTCTGGATGGTACTTTTCATTTATGTTTGATGACCAATTACTGTTTTGTATTTTTTTGTGTTTTCTTTCCTTTTTGTTGAAATTAAACTCTGCTGTTTTCATTATTAATTGATAATGAGTACCTATATAATTTAAATATTCTTTAGGGTCGTTGTCAAAATGAGTGTGGTTGTCAATTAAGTAAACATAGTCTTCATCAACCTTAAAACATTTTTTATCAACTCCTTCTTCTAATATAGATATATATGAATGCTGTCCTTTATATTCTTGATCAACTAATGTTTTAAAGCTTATTATTTCACCTTTGATTTTTATCTTGTTTATTTTTTCTTGCTCGCATAATTGGACTACATGAAACAACACTTTTTGAAGTGGTGTGGCATCAATGTTACTGCGAGTTTTATCTAATATATTATTTATTAACTTACGGTCAATCCCTGTAATAGTTCCTATTTTAGTTTTTTTCCAACCTGGGTTTCTTTCACTTGCAGTTAATACAAGCTCTTCTTTTAATATTTGGATAGCTTCTTTATAACTTACATCAAACACTATATTTGCAGCAGCAACAGACTTCATAATTTTAGAATATGCGTTTAGTTTTTCCGTGTTATCTGGTTTGTTGTATTTTAATATTTTCATACGCTTCTGTTACTTTTGTTGTTGTTTTGTCTAATTTTAGACAATTTTCCTCATTGTGCCACATTCCATAGTGCTAAACTATGTCCAATTTCGGACATTTTCGGTATATTATGCACGCTCAAAAAGAACATATTACTAAAACATTACAGAAAGAAATGAACCCAGAATTTTATGATGGAATTAGTCAATTAATCTTCGAGTTAATGATTGAAACACCTGACTTTCTAAACAATATTGAAAACAATTATTTGGACTATATTTATAAAAATCATTCTCAGAAACGTTGCGATCTTCTTTATTATTCAAATATTAATAAACACAAGGTCGATAAATTCCTTAAATACAAAAAATCTAATATAAATGTTTGTAATGAAAAGACTGGTACAAACTTTCATAACTTTTTAGAAATTCTTGAAAAAGAATGTAAAAAACTACCTGATCAAATTATTTCTTTTTCAGACAAAAAACAATTTGTTTCATTTAAGTCTATTTTTGAAAGGTGTGGACTTGGAAATGCTGGCTACTCCCCTAAGGCTATAAAATTGTCGTTGATAGAAGCTGGGTGTATTAATGAAATGGATGATGGGAGCATACAATTTTTATCCACACGGTCTAAACCTATAACGAATTTAAAAGACACTGTTAGGCGTATTTCCAACACTTTTCAGAGGTATGTTTCTAATGTATTTGCAAACAACAAAGCTCGTGATAATAACGAGAAGGTTGTGTTATTTGAACAAGCAATGGTTTCTGACACTATTCCCGAGCATATGCACGATGAAACCTTTGCCAAATTAAGACAATATTATGAACCAAAATTTTTCGAGGGTAAGCCTATCTTAGAGGAACACGAAAACGATAATCTGCAAAAAACACATGCTGTTGGTTATCAATTATTCTTTTTTAAAACCAAATTATGAGGATTTAACATGAAACATTTATTTTTTATAGCCTTAACCTTAATTTCATTTTCAGTTTTAGCAGATGATTCTAAATCATCTTGCACATCAATCTTACATCATTTTAATGACACCTATGGTGGTTATAGCACTGATGCGACTAATGATGGTGGTGGTTATAGCACTGATGCGACTAATGATGGCGGTGGTTCAAGTACCAATGCGACTAATGATGGCGGTGGTTCAAGTACCAATGCGACTAATGATGGTGGTGGTTCAAGTACCAATGCTTATTATGCATATTTAGCCTGTTTATACGGTTCATAATACTTAATTATGATCAATAAGGGTGGCTTAATGCCACCCTTTTTTTAATACATTTTCTTCCGGCCCTTTATGTATTTTGTTTCATCTGAAGTTCAGTTTGAATTGGTATAATCAACATGGTTTTGTGATTAATTATACAATTCAGGAGCTTCAAATGGCACATAACACAACATATTTAGATATAAGATTTAATTACATCAAATCATCTTTAATAAACAAATCTATAAAAACATTTTTGATTACATTAGCCTTTTTAGTCATATATATTTACTTAACCAAGGGTTTGGTAGCAAACATAAGCTCAGTTCCTGGTTTATTATATTTTATAAACGTATATTATCTTGTTGGCACTACATTTTATTTGGTTTCATTGCTTCTTAATTCATTAAGGTTAAAGCACATTAACATATCTAATTACATGTGTCTCGCGTCTTATGACTCTTCAAAATCTAACTTTAATAAATACTTCTTTATTTCAGTTTTTTTGTTGATAGCACAGCTATATTTAAATTATATAATTTAAACACTTTAACTCTCCCTTCATTTAGTTCAATACACTTTTATTCTGGGGCTTACCGCCCACAATCCGCTAACAAAACAAAATAATCCATTCTGATCTGCAATTGGTCACTTTCGCTTCGCTTTGTGCTGCAATTTTGTCAGAGCCGTTGATTTGGTTTTTACGCTCCCCCCCGTGTCTTCGTCAGACCGGCAGGGGTTATAAATTTTTAAAATATTTATAACCACTTAAACCGGAATTGGAGAAATAGACAAATGAGCAACTTGGAGGAAGTTAAAAACGTTTTAACTAAATATCAATTTATAGAGAATTACGAATCATTTTGTAAGGCAAACAATAAAGCTACCAAGCCTTATAAAACAGGCTTTCTAATTAAAAACTATGGCATTTTAAAGCTAGGTATTCAATATCAATGGTGTTCGAGTCATATTGGAATTTTTACCACCGCTTTATCTGGTGGCTGGATTGGTCACTGGCATGGTTTGCCAAAGAGTTTTTTGTCTTGGTTGTCACATGAGCCATTAACCGAAGATGTTGTATTAAATTGGGTTGAAAATGAATTGAAAGACAAGGGATTTGAATATCAAAGCGTTTCAGCGGTTCAAGAGCAACTGTTTTAAGGAAATATCATGGAAACTATAAACGACACAAAAAATATTGATGCTTTTCTTATAAGTCATGCAACCGATTTTTCAAAGGTTCAATCATGAAGCACTATACAAAAGAAATTGCAAAGCGATTAGATGTATTTTGCTCAAGTAACGGCTACCAGCACAGCGAATATTTTAATAAATTCCTTGATGACATTATGTATAGTTTTGGCAAACCAGTTGATAAAAATCACATACTTGATAATAAGACAGGAGATTTTCTAAAAGCTATAACCTCTCTTTATGGCGAAGCTGTTATTAATACAGAGCCATACACTGACATTCTTGGTGAGATATATATGGAACTTGGCTCAAGATACAGCCGCTCAGGAATGGGGCAATTTTTCACACCAGGTCATATTTGTAAATTAATGTCATCATTAATAATTGATAAAGAGCCAATTACTAACAAAGATTTTATTGAAATTTGTGAACCATGCGTTGGAGCGGGTGCAATGCTTTTAGCTGCTTTAAGCATCTATAAAGAAGAAAAGATATTTCCACTTAATAAAATAGCAATTACATGTAATGATTTAGATTTTTCATGTTGCAAGATGGCTACATCTCAAATCATGGCCAATCTATTGATACATGGTGATTCGCTTGCAGGACTAACAACCTGGCATGGAAACACTTTAGATGACCCACAAGCATGGAACTTATATTATTGCGTTGAATCGCCTCAATATACCGAATATAAAAATCAAAACCCGCAGATTCATAAAAAAAAGGTATCAGCAAATATTAAACAGCTTAGTTTATTTTAATTTAACTGTTTCAATTTTTAGATTCGCTTAATTTGTAGGAAATTATTGACACTATTTTCAGAATTTACCTATATTTTCTATTTGCCCACCCACTGATAATAACACTGTTCGCAAGCAGCCTACACGACAAGATATAACGTCAGGCAAACGCCGACAAGAACCGTCTGGGTTTGCTGTTTGTGAATTTTTTATATTGAGGGAATTAAAATGTCACACCAAATAACAGAAAGCATAAAAAAAACACGCATGGCAAGAAAGGCTCAATTAGATTCTGGTTTAAGCTATGAGATTAAGCTTTTGCAAAAACAAATAGTTATTCACTCATTTGCAAAGAATTTTGATGTTGGACCTGCGGGCGGATTCTAACCAAAAGTTACGGTCTGCCCGTTAAACTATGTTGCTAAACATAAAGAGCTTATGAATCAATTAAAAGGATTGAAAGATGAGTATAAAAACATTGGTAGTCTTCAGTTTATTTAAAATAACTTTATCTTAATGGTTATCTCTCCACAGCATACAGGTTTTGTCAGGGCTTTGCCCTGGGTTTAATTAATTGCTAATGACACTATCGGTCCTCGCGCTCAAAACCGGTGTCCCCAACCTTCCGCGCTTCGCTTGTGCAGATCGGGTGATTCCCCTCCAGTTGTGATTGCTACCCAATGTCTTCGTCAGACCGGCAGGGGTTATAAATTTTTAAAATATTTATAACCACTTAAACCGGAATTTTACAGGAGAATATAATGATTACACAAAATATTAACGTCAGTGAGCTTAAAGTAGCCAAAACCAATGTTCGAAAAAGTGAATTGGTTGGAATTGAAGAACTTGCCGCAAATATCAAAGAAGTAGGGTTGATACAGCCATTAGTAGTGCGAAAGATTGGTAAATTTCATCATGTGGTTGCAGGTCAACGTAGATTAACCGCTATTCAGTTGATAAACAAAGAACAAGAAATCATTCAAACTGTTTCATGTCAAATTCTTGAGGGTGATACAGCCAACGATGAAACCATATCGTTAAGTGAAAACTCATTTACTCAAGACATGGATTATGTCCAACGTTGTGAGGTTTATGCATCACTTGTTAAAAAAGGTAAATCAATACACAGTATTGCTGAAGCTTTTGGAACTACCGACCACACTGTTAAACAATATTTATCAATCGGCAATTTATCTGATAAGTTTCGTTCGCTGTATTATGCAGATGTTATTTCTGGTGATGCTTTGATGTTTTGCACAAGGTTTAATCAAGATGAACAAACGAAAATTGTTGAAGCTATAGAAGCAAAGAAACTTCACCCAAATACTTACAACATAAAATCGTTTATGTTTGATTCGGTAATTAAGCCGAAATATGCCCTGTTTGATTTAGATAATTCAGGCATTGTAATCAGTCAAGAGTTGTTCACTGATGATAAATTCATTGCTGATATAGATGCTTTTTGGAAACTTCAATATGAAACCATTGAAACTAAGAAAGCAGATCTTGAAAGCAAAGGTTGGGAGGTAAAGGTGGTCAAACCGAGTGATAATTTCGACCTATGGGATTATACCTCTGGAACAAAAAAAGATGGTGCTACTTTTGTATTTACTGTTGATTCAGATGGAGAAGTTAAAGAACATAAACTCATGCTTAAAAAGAGCAATAGTTCAGGTAGTACAATCACTAATATCACAACCAAAACTCCGCGACAGGAAATCACTGTACCCGCCCAAAAATATTATAGTGACTGGCATTATCAAATGGTTAGAAACCACTTGAACAATGATACAAATGATTGTTTTACTTGGTTTGTTACCAATTTACTTTGTGGTAATGGCATTTCAATTAACATGTCAAAATTCTCTGTTAACGAAGAAGATACTCAATTAAGCAAATCACAAATTACAAAAAACCTCGATGCATTGTTGAAAAAATACAATGACAAATATTCTTTTGAATCTAGTTGGAGAAATAAACCCATCAATGTTTATAAGCAGTTATCAAAACTGAAACAGCCTGAGTTAATTAATATTTGTAATGCGGTTTTGTTGGCTACATTAGCAGATGATACCGAAACCGTTGAATTTATTGGAACTTCAAACAAGCTTAATCCCTTGGATTACTGGAAAGCTGACGATTCTACAGTTGCAACTTTCACCTCTAAAGACAGTACAACAGCAATTGGGGTGGAGTTAATAGAAGATGAATCACAACGTACCTTGTTTGAGGGCAAAACACTTAAACAACGTAGGGTTGATCTATCGGCTAATTTAACATCTACTTTTTTACCTAAATACATGGAATTTCCAGTATCTAAATATGGCGAAACCAAGCTTAATATTGAGCGGTTCACCATGTAGTTACGCTTTATACAAAAAGGGTTGTCCATAAGGACAACCCTTTTATTTATTATTATAAGCTTCTATATAAAGTCCTCCTTCACCTGCAAAAAGATCATGTCCTTTAGCTTGAATATTTTAGATAGGACGTTAATTAAAACTTCAACGATGTGAATGTAATCTTTAAGTGTTTTTGGCTTATGTGCCATCATTGTTCTTCTATCCTTGCTCTGCTTTGCTGAGCGGTTAAGAAACAATCTTGATATTTATTGAATTGGAAGGTGCGGTCATGTAGACTTTAACTATCAGTTCAATCAGTAAGATGTATTTGCTGTACTTCCTACTAACCAAGATTGTTCCTGGTGTTTTAATATTAAAAAGCCTGTTCTTAAGAGCGGGCTTTTTTGTTTGTGTTCGCCAGCTCGCATCATCAAGAACTTACTTTCATTCGTAACTTACTATGACAACTCAAATAATTTAATTGTCATTGGTTTTATATCGTACATTATCAGGTGCTGGCAAGGATAAAATGGGTTTAAATTTAATGCACTGACCGATATCAATGACTTAGCTGATTATCATAATTTTTTGCATAAAGTTAATGTGAATTCGATATTTAATTATGCTTGTTTTTATGATTTATTTTCTTATATTGTATAAATAATCAGAATTTCTTTTTAATGTCTTTTATATTGGTATATAATGTTATTCTTTCATTCTCTAAGAGTTTTTTGGAATTATGTCAATAGTGGGTTATGCAAGAGTTTCTTCAGTTGGTCAAAGCCTTTTAGTCCAGCGCGACAAGTTGATTGATTTTGGTTGTGATAAGATTTTTGAAGAAAAAAGATCTGGAACTACAGCACAACGACCCGAGTTTAAAAACTGCATTGAATATGTGCGCGATGGTGATGTTTTGGTTATCACCAAACTTGACCGATTAGCTCGTTCTACTTTACATTTACATTCAACGCTTCAAACACTCAATAAAAAAGGTGTTGGATTTAAGGTGCTCGATCAGTCAATTGATACAACAACCAAAGAAGGTAGGTTGATGTTTGCTATTTTGGCAAGCATTGCTGAATTTGAAACTGAACTTAGAAAAGAGCGACAGGCAGAGGGTATTAAAAAAGCATTGGATAACGGTGTTAAATTTGGAGCTAAACCCAAACTTAACCAGGAACAAAAAAAACAGTTGGTTGAAGATAAAGAAAACGGTTTAACAATTTCCGAGCTTCAATCTAAATATAATATCAGCAAAGCCACAGTTTATAAGTTTTATGCTGAATCTAAAAAATGAATTAAAGAAATAGGAGATCGAAATGGCTTACAGTAATGGTGATAATACAAATTACATAGCATGTGAAACGAAAGATGGTTTTTTACATGATGAACCAACAAGTATTAATGATTATATTATTAATTCGCTGCCAGAAATAATTCGTCTGGACAAAACTTTTGATGAATTTTCTAAAGTTACAGGCTTTGATTTAAAGGGGTTTAATGATGCTGTATTAATAAATAAAGTTGACTTGTTATCTTTAACTGATGGTGTTGTATCTGACAATCTTTTAAAAATTATTTTTAATAATTTGTTATCTAATTTGAGTGAATTCAAATTAAAAACCTTAACAGGCAACCATACGTTTCATTTGGAACCATTAAACAATTCAGAACACCCATATGGTGATTTAAGTAAAAATCGCTTATATACGTTAGTAAAAAATAATGACCTTTAACCTTGGTTAGTTTTAACCATATCTAGCATTTAAAATTAAGTATTAACTATCAAGCATTGTGTCTTTTACCCTGGTCCCGAGTTGGTTAGTTTTGTTGCTTATTTCATCTCATCTTCCTTTGATTAATCTTCAGTTATTTATTTAGATATTGTTTCTTTGTCATTACGTGCATCTTTGGGTGAACTGCTATTAATGCGATTAAATTCTTGCTGTCAAAAAGTAAACAAGCCTCTCGTATACTCGTTGGGCCACTATGTTGTTGATGACTTTTTAACGGACGCTCGACTAAATAAATTCGCAAGCATTTCAACCAAAGAGGATAAACATAATGACAAACAATATATTTACTTTTAAATCTGAAGATGAAATTATATTAGCTGCAAAAGATATAATTGACAAACAATTAAATCTAGCCATCTCTGACAATAAGTTTTGTGATCCACAAAGTGTATCAAACTATTTAATACTCAACTTTAAACAGCAAAAACATGAGCAATTTGGAGCTATTTTTCTTAATAGTGCTAACAAAATTATAAAAGATGAAATTTTATTTAATGGCAGTATCAACAGTGCTCAAGTATATCCTCGAACAGTCGCTCAAAAAGCTCTTAAATATAATGCAGCTGCAATTGTTTTTTATCATAATCATTTTACTAATACCGAGCCTTCAGAATCAGATAAAAATCTAACAACAGTTTTAATTAAAACTCTTAAGTTAATTGACGTTAAGGTTCTAGACCACTTTATAGTTTGTGGTAAAAACACTTTTTCCTTCGCAAGCCATCAATTAATTTGATGGCTTTCTTGTCCGATAAATACATCTATATTGATGCTGTATTTCCTCATTGGAATTTAAACCTAAAAAAAGAATCATTACACAATGCACAATGTAATGACTCAAGGGCAAGGGAAAGGGGAGGAAAACCCTGTGCATTTGCCACCACACACTCAATACTAGAAAAATTTATGCGTCTCCTGCGGGTCTTGTGGCGGTTTCAATATCAAATAATTTTTTAATTGTTAATCCCTTTATTTGAGAACATTGTCTTTTTTTATATTTATTGTTTAATATAAGATACATTGAAGACATATAATATTCTTGGCAAGGGTTTATTGAAAACTCAATATATTCGCCATCTGTTTCAATTTCTTTTTCATTCAGCCATATAAATATGTCTTTGTTGTATGTTTTAATTAAACACTTACCTTTGTACCTCTTTAATAAATTAAGCTCTGGCAGTCTAATTCTATATTGTGTTTTTGAACGTTTTAAGAAACCAAACATTTGACACTCTTTGCAGTTGCTTCGTCATCAACCATGTATTTGTTTTTGGGCAAGCCATTCTCCCAGACTGTTTTGATTGCTTTAGACCTAGCATCATCTTTACTTATTGCTGAAACAAAGACTTGATATGTTCTTGTGTGCTCAAAAGATACTAAATATTTTTTCACAATTTATACCTCCTCTAGTAAATACCAGATTAAATATGCTTGGTGTTTAAGGTCTACATAACACCCTTTCTGACTCTCATCAAACACAACATTTATTGCGCTGGTGTTTTCTTTGCTTAAAGAATCACACTTGCCTTTAGCCATCCCTCTGGGTATATGGTTGTGTTCTAGTGGCGGGGGGTCTCCTGTTATAAACATGTAGGTTGTTATATTTTCACCAAAGAGCTTTTTAGGTTGATCAACGCTAATATCAAATTGATTTGTTTTTGGCAATATGTGTAAATCAGTTCCCAGCTGTCTCACCATAAACTGTATTTCATTAATGCTCTCAATTTCAATTCTGTGATTGAATGAATCCGTCTTAACTGTATTTTCACTCAAATCTATCTTGAATCGCTTACTGTCTATCTGTGCAAGCACAATGCCTGATTTCAACACGTTTCTTAAATCAATTACTCCCCTGTAGACAATCTCATTAAACTTATATGTTTTTGGTTGGTTGTCACAAGTTAATGTGAAGTTGGTGTCCTGACTAATGCCGTTGTTTAATAAATAACTATAGTCACCTGTTCCACTCCCAATTGAGTGTGTTCCTTGCCATTCGGACGTTCCATCAAGCCCTAAACAGCTATTTGCTTCAGTAAGTCCGTAATCAATCTCAAACGCTTCTCCCGCGCTTACAACACACTCCCCGTTTACTTCATTTGTTCCAAATCCACACTCAAGATATTCTATAACCCCTGTGTTGTTTTGATTGCCACATTGAAGATTTTCATTATCTGTTAAAACAGCAATATCTCCTGTTGCATTATCTATCTCAACAACCGAGCCTGGTTTAAGTGTGTACTGAGCCATAATGCTTGTGCTTGTCAACATCATGATTATTTGTAGGGTTTTATATTTCATTTTTTTCACAAATTGGAACAGAAAAGGGGTTTTATCCCCTCCTCTATTCGGTTGAGTTTATGCTGTTTTAATCAACTTTTTTCTCATGATGAACATCATTATTAACACAAGTGTTAAAAGAGCAATTTTGTTGTCCGCTGAAACCGCCACAACATCTTGTGGACTTTCGGGTGGTATAAATAACGGCATGTCAAACGATACTCCATTATTAGATTGGTCTGTGACCGTTGTATTGCTTGGGGTTGTGCCGCTGACTGTAGCAATGTTACGAACAACACCATCAACTATGTCATTGTTTGTAATTGAATATACCGCTGAAAAATATGTTGAATCCTCGTCTCCAGGTGCCAAGGTTGCTATTGATCCTGGAACCGCGACAATAGGGTCGTTGATAGTTATGTTAGACAAAGTTTGATCGCCTGTGTTTAAAACAGTAAACGAATACGTGATTGTTTCGCCTGTTTGAGCAAAACCATCATTGTTTAAATCATCAAATACACCATCTTTTATTAATGCTATAGAGTTAAATACGTCTAACTGAATAACATAAGAAACACCATCATTTGATTCATCTGTAACAGTTGTATTAATGTTTGTCGTTGCATTAACTGTTGCAATATTACTCACCTGTCCTGCATCAACATCAGTTTGAGTTAGCATGTAGGTAGCTGTAAATGTTGTGGTGTCTACTGCACCAGCTGGCATTGTTGCAAGACTACCGCTTACTGGTGTCAACGGATCATTGATTGAAACATTGGTTAATGTTTCTGAACCTGTATTTTCAACAACAAATGAATACAATATTGTTTCACCAGCTTGTGCAAAACCATCGTTGTTTTCATCATTGAAAACCCCTGATTTGATCAGGTCAATGCTGTTATTTGATGGAAGCAATACCCTGAATGGCAAGCCATTGTTACTCAATGCGCTAACCTGATTATTACTAGGGTCTGTGCCTGTAACAGTTGCCGTGTTGTCAACAAATCCAGCATCAATATCATTTTGAACCAATGTATAAGATGCGGTGAATGTTGATGAATCAATTACACCTGATCCCATTGAAGTCAAGCTCCCTAAAACTGGCGTTAATGGATCGCTGATTGATACATTTGTTAATGTTAAGGCTCCGGTGTTTTCAACATCAAATGAATAGCTAACAGTTTCACCAGCTTGTGCAAACCCATCGTTGTTTTCATCGTTAAATACGCCACCTTTAATCAAGTCTATTGAGGCTTGCCCAGGAAGATTAACAACTAATAGAACCCCATTATTTGACTGGTCTGTGACTGTTGCATTGCTTGGTGTTGTGCCACTGGCCGTTGCAATATTGGTTACTTCCCCTGCATCAATATCTGTCTGTATTAATGTATAGATGGCAGTGAATGTATTGGTGTCAACCTCATCTGGAGCCAAAGTAGTCAAGTTGCCTGTAACTGGTGCTAATGGATCATTGATTGAAACATTGGACAATACTTGTGAACCTGTGTTTTCAACAGTAAACGTAAATCCAACAGTTTCACCAGCTTGTGCAATCCCATCATTATTTTCATCATTGAAAACCCCTGCTTTCAATAAATCAATAGAGTTGCCAATTGTTAATGGAACGATGAAAGGCTGACCATTATTAGATTGATCTGTGACTGTTGCATTGCTTGGTGTTGTACCACTGACTGTTGCAGTATTGCTTACTTGTTCCGCATCAATATCAGCTTGGCTCAACGTGTAATTGGCAAAAAATGTATTTGTATCTACTGCACTAGGAGCTATTGAAGCCAAGTTGCCTGTAACCGGTGCTAATGGATCATTGATTGAAACATTGGACAATACTTGTGAACCTGTGTTTTCAACTCTAAACGAGTAGCTGATTGTTTCACCTACTTGTGCAAATCCATCGTTGTTTTCATCATTGAACGAGCCACCTTTGATCAAATCAATAGAGTTGCCAATTGTTAATGGAACGATGAAAGGCTGACCATTATTAGATTGATCTGTGACTATTTCATTGTTTGGTGTTGTACCGCTGACTGTTGCAGTATTACTTACTTGTTCAGCATCAATATCAGCTTGGCTCAACGTGTAATTGGCAAAAAATGTATTTGTATCTACTGCACTAGGGGCTATTGAAGCCAAGTTGCCTGTAACTGGTGCTAATGGATCATTGATTGAAACATTGGACAATACTTGTGAACCTGTGTTTTCAACTCTAAACGAGTAGCTGATTGTTTCACCTACTTGTGCAAATCCATCGTTGTTTTCATCATTGAAAACACCATCTTTAATTAAATCAATGCTATTGCCAGCGTTTAGCGTAATAACTAAAGGAACTCCATTGTTTGACTGGCTAGAATGTTCTGTTTTATTTGGCGCCATTCCAAACACTGTTGCAAGATTGCTAACTTGACCAGCATCTATGTCAGTTTGGCTTAATACATAAGAACCTGAAAATGTACTGTTGTCAATTTCCCCGGCATTTAGATAAGTCATTCCCAATACTGTTATTAAAGGGTCATCAATATATATTCTATCTAATGATTGTGAGCCAGTATTTTCAACTACAAATGAATATGTGATTGTTTCACCTACTTGCGCAAATCCATCGTTATTTTCATCATTGAATAAGCCTGTTTTGATTAAATCAATTGAGTTTTCAAATGGTAAAATTATAAAATGTTCCGACTGATCAGTCACCGTTGCATTACTTGGGTCTGTACCGTTGACTGTTGCTTCATTTAAAACGTTTGCTAAATTAAGATCGGTTTGTGTAAGCACGTATGTTGCTTCAAATGTAGAATTATCTGTTATGCCAGATGCCAAGGTTGGGATTGTTCCTGGAACAGCAACAAGTGGATCACTGATTGTTATATTTGTTAAAGTTTGATCACCTGTGTTTTCAACCTCAAAATAATATGTAATTGTTTCACTTGGTTGTGCAAATCCATCGTTATTTTCATCATTGAATAAGCCTGTTTTGATTAAATCAATTGAATTATTAAATACAATGCCTGCGACATTTTCAATAGAGCCTACATCACAAAATGCACCTCCTGTCTCTGGTCTTGGTAATAAACGTTGATCATTGTCATCAACTCTAGCATTTGAACACACTGAATTATTGCCAGCATCAATCAATGATGAACCAGTATTTGGATGGTGATATAACGTTACACCACTTCCAGACAAGCTGTTAAGATTAATTTCCGCTGTAGATGAAAAGCTAGCTATAGAATTACAGCTTGAATCAGAACTAATGTTATTAACACCTGTTGCGGTAGATATTCCACTACAGTTAGTACCATTTTCATCAAAGGCATTATTACTGATTAATAATGTAGTTGCAGCTGTTTGCAAAGCACTTAATCCTTCAGCTGTATTGTTCTTAACTGTATTGTTTTCAAACACCAATGTACCAGTTAAACTGTGTCTCATTCCATACGTATCATTGCCTGAAAATGTTGAATTAGAAATACTTGCCGTTGTTTGGGTGTACATGCCTGATGTGTTTCCGACAAACGATGACCTAAATATATTCATTGGGGCTGAAGCTGCCAAACCACCACCAAACACACTATTTGTATTATTGTTAGTAAATCCCGAACGATTTACATCAAATCCACCCCCATTAACATACATGCCGCCGCCGCCTGATTGAGCAAAGTTACCATTAACATTAACAGTGTTAAATGAAACCGCATTACCTCCATTTGATACATAAAGCCCCCCACCTTGAACTCCAGCTTCATTGTTTGATATAACAACATTAAATAATGAAAGTGTACCAGTGGAGTAAATACCGCCACCGTTTCTCGATGCACTACAATCTGAAATAGTTGAAGCATTATTAATGGTCAATGATCCTGAATTAAGAATACAGCCACCATCGTTATCAGAAAGCACATTTCCATTGCGAACAGCAACACCACTTAATGACAAACTTCCAGAGGATGTAATTGTAAATATCCTGCCTGTGTAACCAGCCACTCCTTGAACAATAGGAATACTAGCAGGTCGTGACATGCTAATTGTTGATGTTATATTTGGAAGAGCAGATGTTATTAATGTATTTACCCCTAATATAATGCTATCGCCACCTGATCCAGCTTCACAGCCATCTATAGAGGTGTCTGTGTTGGCAGATTCAATAGCATCTGCCAAATCACATACCCCATCGCTGGGTGTAATTGTGTTGGTGTCAACTGTTATAGTTGCCGAGTTGGCTATATTACTAATAGCCAAAAGTCCCATCAAATAAATCTTTTTCATGCGTTTTCCTCAATGTTAAATTCTTTTTTGAGCGCATGTCTTTTTTCTTTGTCTGAGACATCATCAACTTTAAATTCAGTTCTTCCATCTTCATAAACCAAGAAATATCCCCACTGTTGTTTCATTGCTTCAGCAAATGTATCTGCTGGTGCAAGGGTAGGAACTGCCATTTTTTCAATTACTTTTGTCATTTTCATACACTCATTGTTTGTGTATGATGTGAGGTGCCTTAAAAGGCGCTACACACCATGTGTGGTTGCGGTAAGGAGGCTCCTGTCGTCAAACTTGTTGCCTCTTTGCCCTTTACTTCTTTATTAATTTAAACTGGAGAAGCTTTCCCCTGCTAATAATCGCTTCAGAGCGGGGTTTAACAATACTCATTCCAGTTCTTCTTGAACCTATAAAAGTGTTTTTACTAAACTCTTTTGTTAAATTAGGATTTTTGGTTTTAACAAAATCTGCCATGTTATTTCTCGTCTACCTTCGGTAAAAACAACACCATTTCATTTGCTACAGAAATATTTTCATCAATCTTTATACTGATCGATCCGTTGTCATTTAAAAAAGCAACACCAACTTGTGTCCACTTTTGTTTTTCCTCCTTTTCTCCTTTAGGTGTAAATTTTCCACCTGGTACACATGCTGTAAACATTGTTTTATTACTCATAAATTACTCCTGTTCTAAACCGTTTTTAAAAATCAAATCATTTGTATACACCACACCACCATCACAAATTAAATCACCGTCAGTAGATGTAATGTATACCGCCCATTCGCTTACATTTAATTGAAGCTGGGCTACTCCAAAAAAAACATTGTTTGTAGCTATATTTAGTTCATTAAAACCATTAGCTGTTGGAAAACTATTGTCCGGTCTTCTACAGTTTGAAATATTTGTAGCTGCTTGAATTAATTTAGCATCATGTATTATTTGCAAATCACCACTTACTGTGTGCTTATATCCATCCAAAACAATTACAGGGCATTTGTTTGTAGGATTTTCAAAATTTCGATTACTTGCGTTACTGCATGTATTTCCTGCGCAACATTGAGTGCTTGTAGCATGATTAATTAATATGCCTTCACAATTTATTGTTGTCACACCTGATATTGCAGATACAGTTCCGTTGTTGACAATAAGATTAGAGCTTGTGCCAACCGAAACATGGTTAAATAAAATCAATATGATTAAAGCTTTTGTCTTCATCTTTTTGCTCTTCTCTTAACTGTTTTACGTCCACGCGAAGGTTTTTTGGCGATGTATTTACAGATTGGATAATTGGTACACGCTTTAAATTCACCATACTCACCTTTTTTATTAACTAAATATCCGTCTTGGCATGATGGACAACTTTTTCCTCCAATAATAGACATGTCTTGGTTGCTGGCTTCTTTACATCTTTTGGTTATCCAGGCTGTCATCATTGACAAATATTCGTGAATACTGTAATTTTCTGTTTCAATTTTTTTGAGCTTCATTTCCCAATTTGCTGTCAATATTGGTGATTTAATATCTGACTCCATTAACAGCATAAATTTCTGGGCTTTTGTGGTGCTTAATATATTTTTCTTTTGCACTATAAGAAAGTCTCTTTCCTTTAGATTTTCTATAATTCCCGCTCTTGTAGCTTCTGTACCAATTCCGCCAACTTCATGAAGCATTGATTTTTCATCACCTTTATTTATATGTTTTGAAACATTAGACATAGCGGTTATAAGAGTACCTTCCGTGTAGTATTTTGGCGGGGTTGTAATCTTTGAAGCTAGTTTTGTAGCAACAATATCTAATTTCTCATTAACATTAATTTTGGGTGGTATCTTAGAATCCTTGAAATCTTCCTTGTTTGATTCGCTTACTTTTTTATACCCGCGATCTACTACCTCTTTTCCTGTAGCTGTAAAAATAATGTCATTACAATTTAGAACTATCTTTACTTCTTTGTATCTGAAGGGCTTTAAAAACTGAATAACAAACCTTGTTTTTATCAGCTCAAATATATTTTGTTCTTTCTCGGTGGCATTTTTAATTTCTGTAGCAAGGGGAATGATTGCAGTATGTGCTCCTACTTTTTTATCATTGAAACATTTAGGAATATCGTTATGTCTAATGCTTTCAGCTGATGAAATAGATATTAATTCATTTATAAGCTCTTTTTTATCCACAATTTCACTTTCGCTTAGGTACTGACAATCACTTCTGGGATAGGAAACAGCTTTATATGTTTCATACAACTTTTGGGCAACATCTAGTGTTTCTTGGGCTGTATATGAATACAATTTGCTACACTCGCTTTGTAAGCTTGCAAGCGTAAAAGGCATAGGTGGGCTTGACTTTTTATCATCATCATCGTAACTAACAACAATGCATGATTTGGCAAGGCTTTTATTCAAAGCTACATCTTTATCAAAGATTTTTTTTGTTACTTCTTTTGCAGTAAATTCAACATCATCTTTTACAATTGTGATTATGTGTTCATAATATTCTTGCTTCTGAAACGAGCTAATTTGTTTATCTCTCTCAACAACCATATTAAGAGTTGGTGTTTGTACTCTTCCAACTGACAGCACTCCTTGATGCCCATATTTTTTAGCTGCACACGTATATGCTCTTGTTAAGTTAAGCCCAACAAGCCAATCAGCCCTTGAGCGGGCTAAAGCTGAGTTTTTTAAAGGCTCATATTTCTGATTATTTTCTAGATTTTGCAATGTTTTCTTCAAACCCTTTTCAGTAAGGTCTTTAAGCCAAGCTCTCAATACAACCCCGCCGTATTTAGACTGTTCGATGACTTGATCAACTAGCAACTGTCCTTCTCTATCTGGATCACCACAATTAACTACAGTGTCATTATTTTCTAAATCATGAATCAGTTTGTTAATGATGGTGATTTGCTTCTCTGCATCCTTTTTCTTTTTCATTTCGTATCTGTTTGGAATAATTGGTAAATCTTCTAAACACCATTTTTTATATTTTTCATCATAGTCATCAGGATAATACATTTCATATAGGTGTCCAAAACACCAAGTTACAACGCAATCATTTCCACTGATATACCCATTGTTTTTTTGTTGCGCTCCAAGTGACTTAGCGATTGTTCTAGCTAATGATGGTTTTTCAGCGATATATAATTTCATGCAAAATCCAATGTTTCTTCGGTTGTTTTCAGAGTATCAACTTCAATCTTTTTTTCTTTTTCTAAGAATTTAGTAATTTGAAGTGATGGAATATTTTTTGTCTCGGGGTAAAGCCTGCTCACAAACCTTTTATCTTTGTAATAAAATATTTTGTTACAAAGTATGGGTCTCTGCCCAGCCGCAAGAATTATTTGTTTTTCTTCATCAAGCCTCATTAAATTTGAAGCAGACATTAAGTCTTTAGATGCTTCTGAAACTGATTTACTTGTAGATAATTTATTAAAACTTCTTGAAACACCTTTAACAGTTCTTTGTCCAAGCTCAGCTGATATTTTTTTAGCCTCGTCTATGTCTGATGATGCAAAGTGAATACGTTCATGCATTAACCCTGTAATTTCTCTAGCTCCATGAGCACCATACACATCTTCAAGTTGTGCATAGTTTTGATATATGATACACATCCTTACACCGTATCCGCCAAGGAACGCCGCACCTTTTTTGATCCTATTAAGAGCACCCAGAGCGGGAAATTCATCGCACATAAACAACACCCTTCCCTGCTCTCCTTGTTTTACTTTTCCTTTGGTTAAACTGAAAACAAGCCTGTCTAAAATAACACCAAACAATTTTCCAAGTGCGCTCATGTCTTCAGGTCTTACAACCAAATATACTGTGATTTTTTTCTTTTTTAGGTCGCTAAAATTAAAGCTATTTGAATCTGTTGCCGCTCTAACCAAGGTTGATGTAAATGCTGAAAGATGATTTTTAAAAGTTGCTAAGTATCCAGGAACTAATTTGCTGTCGGACTCCATTTCCGCATATTCACGCAACAAGCTAACTGCATAAGGGCTCATGTCGTTAGATTCTTCAGAATCAATAATGTTGAACATTTTATCCTGAAGATTTGTACTCCCCTCTGTAAATGCGAGTATTTCTGGTATAGAGCAATGTTTATTTGTTTCTAACAAATAAAGCGCAATTCCAATAAATATAGAACGCCCTCCTTCATCCCAAAACTTTTCTTTGCCGTCTGGCATTAAACTATGTGCTATTTTTTGAACTTCTGAGCTTAATGTTTCACGCGACCGGTCAATTCCATCAAATATATTTATACAATGAGACTTTTTATCTGCTCCAAGAGGATCAAATACATATATTGTTTGACCATGCTTTTCACGATATCCGCTTGTGATCTCAAATATTTCTTTTTTTACATCAATAACCACTGCGGAGCCTGCCCAGTTCAACATATTGGGAATAACACAACTAACCCCTTTGCCTGACCGCGGCCTAGATGCCAATCCTACTGTTTTGGGGCCATGTGAAATCAGTAATTTACCAAGTTTTGTTTGGCCTATAATTACACCCTCGTATCCTAAATAGCCATAATCTCTTATATTCTTCGCTGTGGCCCATTCAGCATCACCAAATCGGTTTTTATGTGTGTGACTATGTTTTAAAGCTAATAAAACAATGACTGGACTTACAGCAACGCCAAGAGAGATAAAAGCCTTGTTTGCCAGCTCATTGCTTGTGACGTTTGAAAGTAAATATTTGATAGCCTCTAGTTCATAAGCAATATCTAGGGGCATTTTTGATAATAGTGCAAATACCGTATACCACAGTGGCACAGTTATCAAAACGGCTAATACAATCATCAGGTAAAATTTTTGGGTGGATCTCATGATTCTCTCCACCAAATTTCAGATATATATCTTTTGTCATCTTGTCTGCGCCACTGAATAACAACATCTACAACTGACATAATATATTTTTTTATTTCTTTGCCGTTCCACCCCATGCCAGCTTGCATAACAAGCTGCTCAAGCGCATTTAAAGCACCTGTTGCAGTGTCAGCATGAATTGTGCTGATCGAACCTGGATGACCTGAATTTATAGCTCTTAAAAAATCAAACGCTTCAGCTCCTCTTAATTCTCCTTGTATTATCCTGTCTGGACGTAGACGTAAACTTGCTTCAATTAATTCTCTTGGGGTTATTTTTGGTGCAATAACAACTCCGTTAGAGTCTTTTTTCTCTGTTGATGTTAATAAATTTAATTTGTTTTGTTGTTCTGCTTTTATTTCACTTGAGTCTTCAATAATTATTAATCGTTCATTCAAGCCCATCAATGTCGTTAAGGTGTTTGAAAATGTTGTTTTACCTGTTGATGTACCGCCTGAATTTATGATGTTTTTTTTCTGTTTTACAGCTTCTATTAAAAATCTGTACCAGTTTTTCTGTTTATAATGTTTGCGTAACTTGTCATCACTATCTAACTTTTTAATATTTTCAAATGCTCCGCTTTTCTTATAGTCATCGAGGGTGAACCTTTTAGTTGATGGTATCCTCATTGCAATCGCAATTTGATTTGATGGAACCAAAGGTGGATGAACTATTTGAACGCGCTCACCACCTTTAATCACATCTTCTGACAAATAGATGGGTAGCGTGGCTGAAACCAATGGTTTTAAATTACTTATTTCTTGTCCTGCTGTACCTGCAATTGCAAAGGCAAGATTTTTCATATTATCAGGCGTTATGTTTTCATCGAGAATCTTGCTCATACTTCCGTTTTTATCAATCCAAACTTCGCCTGGTTGATTGACCATGATTTCAGAAACGCCATCACTTTTATATTTATCAAGGATTTTTGTTGTGTGACTTAATAAAGCATGACTCATAAAACGTTATCAAACCTCAAATCTCGTGCTACAAACACATTAATTACCTCTCCTTGATCAACATATATTGTCGGTGGAATGTTAATTGCGTTATCTAAAGCAATACCTGAAGCTCTTTGTAGTGAATTACCTCCGTTTATATCAATAACATCATTATTAGACTCTCCATATTGTTCTATAACCGAAAGAAGCAAAGCCCCACCAAACCTTTTAAGAAAATGCGAGTCATATTCACCGCTTAACCCTGTTGTACCTAATGAATTAACTCCGCTTGATTCAAGCCCAATTTGAAACCCTTGGGGTGTAGTAACATGTGACCAAATTACAAACACTCTGTTTTGGCCTTGCCGAATTCCAGACTGATACTGCCCTACTAAACGAGAACCTTTCTCTATCAATATGTTCTGACCATCCGAAGAATAAACATCAGCTGAAACAACCGCTCGGACTTGACCTGGAAGCGTGGAATCTATTGCTGTCTCCAACACCCCTTTGATAAACTTTCCAGCACCAATCATTTTGCTCATATTTGTTATTTGAACAGCTATTGAACTATCAACTCTTTTTGGATTGCCGAGCAATAATTCACCCTCTTTAGGTTCTTGCTTTAAATCCGTTAAACCATTTTGATCATATGCATTATTGCCTTGTGTTGCCTGTCTTTGAAAAGAGCCGCTTGATTGAATTTTTATACTCGACTTTCTTTTCTCATTTTCAAGAATCTGTGCTTCAGCTAGAGCTTTAGCTTCTTGTTGCATTTCAAGTATTCTTTTTTCTTCAGCAAGGCGCGCTAATACATCGTCTCTTGTTAATTTGGCTTTATTATTTTGTTTTTTTTCTGGTTTTGGCTCTGTACGCTTAAACATCTGATTATTTGATCTACTTGCTGTTTGATAATTCGTATCTTCTTTAAGGTCTTTTTTACTTTCTTTACCGCCAGATAAAAATCCATAACTCACAAGTCCAACAACCACAACAAGAACTGTTATACCTACCCATTGAGAGCTTTTCGATGACTTCCCAACAGCTGGAATATCCTTTTGTTTTTCTATTTCCTGTTGTTCAAACTCATTATCTTTCACCGTAAATCTCCTCAATAGTTAGATTTTCATTAGCCTCAAGACTTGAAATTTCATCAATTTGACTTTGGTATTCTTTATTAAGAGCACAAGTCGAGCTGACACCGTTTCTCATAGTTAGCTGTTCAAATATACCCTCTAATACAACGTATCTACCCGCACGATGAAAATTGACCACTGATTCATTTTTTTTAGAATCAACAGAAAATACAGCAGGGATTTCTTTTTTTCCAAACTCTATGTAGGTGAACTTGCCATCATCGAACATGTTTAATGGTGATGTGGTTTTATCGCCTTCTAATTGATATGAAAAATTCCAGTTTTCCGGTGATACTGTTTTTACATCAAGCGAACTTTGTACCGTTTTGTTTTTGTCCACGTCTAAACGTTTTTGCATTTTGGCAAACTCTTCTTCTGGGTATCTAAAATTAACCCTGTAAATAGCACTCCACTCTGAGTTTTTTATCTCAAAATAGTATTTTCTTGTATCGGTAATTATTGTTAAATTTGTTTTTGCGTCTTCGTGCATAGGCTTGATAAACACGCCATCTTTAGCAGCGGTTTCTACCACTTGCCAACTAACCGTATCGCCAGCAAATATATCTCTAATCACTTTGCCAGCCCCTAGATCAATATGAGTGATATGCTTCATTGAGCCATAAATTGGAATGACGTCATTTTCTTTATATGAAACAATTTTGATTCTTTTGTCATTGATGTGGTCTTCTGGCTTATTTGCTGCGTATGACGTTGCCCATATATTTGTTACAAGTAATACTAATAGTGCTTTTTTTATCATCTTCATTCTCCTAGTTAATCTATATATTCTTCATCAAATCGAATTGACGAAACTAAAAATCCAATTGGGTTTTTCCAACGTTCTTTTTGGGTCATACCGGCAGGTGATATTTCATGCTTGATGATTGCAACAAAATAGTAAAGAGCTTCTGTACCACCAAATATTGTCTCTTTTACAGCTAGACGAACTTGGTGAGTTGTTTCATTCAACATAGCCACTGATATTATTTCAACTTCAGCTTTATCCTTCAGGCCATAACGAAGATTAGGGTTTATTTCTTCGTCTTTGCTAAGCCACTGTTTTTCATATTGTTGATATACAGTCCGTGTTGACATAGCTTGGATTAATTTCTGACGTTCGTTATTATCTGTATATTCATATGTTTTCCAGGCCATAACATACTTAGCTAAAAAAGCTTCAATAATTGCGTTTTTTTCACCTACGTTTTTGATTTTTTCAACCAGATTGGTTCTAATGAATACCTGGCCTGTTGAACGCTCTACTTCAATAACCAATGGCTGTATCTCTTTCAACGGCGTTAAAACAACCACTGCTAATGACAAACAAATAACAGCCAATAACAGTCCTAATGACCAAACATAAGCAACAAACCTTTGTGTTTTTAAATGATGAATAACATCGTTTTCCCAAGTTTCAGCTTTATTATTTTTCATCACTATCAAACTCCTTAGACTCTTTGCGTTTACCATTCTTATTTGATGTAGATAATTTATTTCTAATTAAATCCCCATCTTTTTCCGTGGGTTCTGATTTAACCACTGTTTTTTCTTGAACCACTTTATCCACAGCTCTGCTTGACTCTTGGGGTTTGTCGCTATACTGATTTGATGTGTTGTCTTTTTGGGTTTTAGATTTAATACTCTCAATATCGCTACTTTGTTTTCTGTTATCCGCTCTTTCTTCTGCATCCCTTCTTTCTTCTTCAGTCCTTGCTTGTTCAAATTTTGCAGATTGGTTGGTTTGATCAAAAGACTCTTTCCTTTCTGTACTGTGATCATCATCTTTTTCTTTAGACACATCGTCACTTTTTTCTATGTGTACATGTTCCGCTTGATTATTCTCTACAGACCTGTCTTCGTTTTGAACCTCAACATCATTGTCAACTTTCTGATTTACTTCAGTTCTGTTTAACTCTGCATGATCGCTATTTATATTTGCATGAACTGGCTCCCTGGAATTGCTTTGTGATTCAATATTTTTTTGATTTTGCTCAATTCTTCTACTTGTGTCAGACTGATCAGGAATTGTTTCAGAAGGATTTGAAAAGTTGCTGTCTGATTTTTCAGAATCATTGTCATTACCCATGCCTATTCTTGAACTAAGCATTTGATCTCTAACATCGGGTGAATGATTACTGTTTTCTTGTTTAGTTTTGTTATATTCATCAAGTCCTTTTTTAAGGCTTACTGGAGCATCCTTAACTTGTTTGGCTTTATCCCCAATAAATTGTGAAGTAGCTCCTCCAAGTGCAACAGCACCTTCACCTAACCCATGAGCACTAAATGATCCAATGCTTGAAGCCCAGTTTTCAGCTTTTGGAAGCAACTTGATTGCAACACCTAAAAATATTGCTGTAGCTGCCATTTGTTTAAGTTCAAAAGTTTCATCATCATCAGTAATCACATCGGCAGTAAAGTTAAAAACATCAACGTTAAACATTGCTCCCATTGATTTATTAAGAAACGCTATAATTACACCCATAATTACAACCATGAAAAATAAAAGTATTCCTGCCGTTAAGCCCATAGAAGCCCATTTTTCAAACATTGGACGAAGTGGCTTGAATAAAATCATCCATATAAAAACTGGTGAGGATAATATGCATGCTGAAGCAAGGATTAAACCAGTGGCCATTAGGATGATTTGAAGGACAAGCAATATTGCTGCAATAACGTACATGAATAGTCCAACAAGCAAAGGTGTCCAATTTCTCCACCCTCCTTCTAATAAAATCCTATCTGCCAAGGCTGTAGAAAATTCCCACAGAGCCCCAAATGCTGTTTTAGTGCCATCTGGGTTAAAGCTCATATCTTCGCCACCTAGATTCATAGCCGAGCTCATAGCTCCAATTGTCATATTTCCTGCATCGACAGGGGCATCTATAAATGCGAATTTTAATGCCCCATAAATTTCATCACTATTTTGAAAAAAGAAAAAAACAATCACAATGACCGCTACTGATTTAATAAATTCGGTTAAATCTGGTCGGGTTGAATACATTGCCTTATATCCAACTAATACCAAAGCTATAGTTATAATGAGATACACCGCTGGTCTCCAACGTCCAACAATTTGAATAAATGAAACTTCGAATACTCCATTCAACAGTGTGTACATGTCGTAAAATATTTGGTCTGCGATGTTCATTTTGTATTATCTTCAAATCCTTCTGAAACCTCTTGTTTATTAAAGTCACAAGGGGCTTTTTTTGGGGCTTTAAGTTGTTTGTGGGCACATGCTGATGTGATTAAAACTACAAATAATATTGCCAGCAATCTTTTCATTCTTTTTCTCCTGTGATAAATAATGTGTTATACCTTTCGTTGCTTAATGCGGCCTGCGCTTCAGCTGTTTTTTGTTTGAGCATCATTGCCATTGTTCTGTTTATTTCGATTTGATTAATGACAGCCTGTCCAGTTATTTGAATGTTTATATCAACACTCGTTTTCAATGTTTCTGACGTGTTAAGCTTTGTTAAGTACCCACTTACCACATCTACCCTTTCATCAAATTGATCCATAAATGAGCGCGAATAGGCAGCGTTAGCTATTGTGGTTTTCTGAAGATTTAACCTGCTTTTTGCTTGTGTTGTAAATGAACGAGTGTCATCTTCATCATCTACTACATTAAGTAGCTCGAAGGGGTCTAACAAACTCAATTGTTCTTCGATCTCTCTAAAATGCTGTGTATATGCACTATTGTTAATCGGGTCTAAAAGATTTTCTCCAATTGGTAGCCATCTAAGCAGTTCTATTTCTTGGCTAGTCATTTGGTATATGTTTTTGCCTGACAAGTTCTTAACTATCTCAGCTTGTTGTTCAATTTGTTTAATAATTTCTTCAACTTGCTTAATCAGCTCTTGTACTTGTTTGTATTCTTGAAAAACATTTTGCGCGACCTCAAGCGGTCCTGCTGATACCTTTGAAAGTATCAGCATCAAAATTACTGTTACATATAATCTGATAATCATTGTTCACCTCGAATAAATTCACTGAAATACTTTTGGCTAGCCATTTTTTCTTGTTCTTCAGCAGCTATTAAAGCCAAATACTGGTTCATTATTTGTTGCATGGCTTGTTGCTGGTAAACAAGCTCAGCTGTCATGCGAACATGTAAGTCTTGTGAGGCTTTGATGCTTACATCACTTCCGCTTTTATGAAGCATTTGAACGACCATGTTAATTAAGTCGTTTGCAACACCATCTACAAGGAACTGGTCAACAACATAATTACTTTTTACAACTTCACGAATTAGTCTTTTTTTAGTGAAAACACTTGTGTCATTAATTGATAATTCATGTATTTCATCCCATTCTTCAAAATCAATATCAAGTACCCCTTTAATTACAGCTTTATCTTCAAGCTCTTGATTAGATGTTGCGCCAAGCAATCTTTTTTTCTTAATAAAAGGGGTGTTTAAATAATCTGAATATTCACTTATTCCCTTTGTTAATTCATTCTCAATCTTTGCTAATTCCAACTGACATTTTTCATAAATAATATTTATTTCTATTTGAAATACACCAAGTGTTGCTGTCGTACCTTCTAAAACCTGACAAAGTTGATTTGCAGCTGGCAATAAAGGTGGAAAGGATGTAGCTGCTGTTTGAGCAGCCAAACAAGCTGGTGATAAATCAACAGGCGTTACAAACTCCTGAATATTTTCGCAAATAGGTGGAATTTCAAAATCATCTAGATCTATATTTAACTGTGCAAATGAGTTAGATGTTGTTAGTAACCCAATCAATGCATATATGTGTTTAGACATGTCTCCACCTCTTTTTAAATTCTGGTAGCCAATTTTCCGCTTGTTCTCCGTATTGAGCGATTAATTTATCCATCAACAAAACCGTTTCCTTGCGCCCTGATAAAACCGCTATTTCATCCTCACATCCTGTTAAATCCAATTTTCCAAGCACTGAGCCTGAAGGTTGGCGTATAAGAAAATATCTGCTGTGAGGGTCTATAACATCCTTAATTAGCTTGATTTCTCTGTCTGTTAGATTCCATTCTTTATAATCTTCGTCTCTTGCTTTAGGGTTTGGGAAAAATATATCTGTTTTGCTTTGCTGTACCAGTGCCTTATTCTTACTTGCATCAGACGGATTTTGTGTTCCTAGAATTAATACACCATTGTTCTTTCTAATTGTTCTAGCCCAATCTTCAATCCTTTCTTCGAATACAGGGTGGTCTAAAGCTATCCACCCTTCGTCTATAACAATAGCCACTGGTTTTCCATTAAGAGACTCAACTATTTGATGGAATAAATAATTAAATATTGGTCCTCTTATTTCATCGTTTTCAATAAACTCTGTCATGTCTATACCAACAATCTTTTTATTTACTTCTACTTGATTAGGTTCTGAATCAAACACCCAAGCAAGCTCACCTTTAGAGCCAGTAACTTCATCTGTAATCCATCTTCTGTAATTTTCATACCTAGATGAAAGCTGTGAAACTATTATTGGAGCCAAAGACCTTAATCGTCTTTGTTTTTCTGGCAATTGAAATACCATATTGACAAGATCATTTATTTTGTTTTTTTCAGAAGCGGTTAACGGTGTTGTGTCTTGTAATATCATTGCAAAGTGCGACTTTAAAAATGATTTATTGGATTCTGTGTTTTCACATATCAAAGGATTCCAGCCTGTATCCTCACCTGTTTTTATAGATGAATATTCTCCATTGATTGCTTTGACAAATATCTTTGCACCCTGGTCTTTGTCGAAGATATATACTTGAGGGTCATGTTTTAATGTTGAAGCAATACCCATTGTCATAGCAACGGTTTTACCTGATCCTGATGGCCCTATAACTGAAACAATACCTGTATCTCCATAATGCCAATTAAAATATAATGGTGATCCAATTGTGGATTTAAGAATCATGATAAATTCACCCCACTTATTGGTTTTTTCTCCCAATGGCACATTATGAAAACTCGCAAAATCGGCAAAATTAAAAGATGTAATATCCCCTTTACGAGCAATATAGGCTTTATTTCCCGGCAGTTGAGCCCAAAATGCGGCTTCTATATTAATATTGTCTGTTTCTGCGTTAATTCCAAGTGATGCAAGCTCTCTTTGGGCTTCTCCAATATTTTCATCAAGTCTTTTTTCGTCTTTATCAAATATAAATAATGAAAAATGATTAGTACCTAATGATTGCTCACCTGAAGACAGTAAATCAATTATTCCACCATCGCGTTCTAAGTCTTTTTGTAGAGTTACGGCATTATCGCCCTGCATCATTCTTCTAGATGTTGTTTTAACTTGGTCAACAGCTTTGTTCCGGCTTATAGGCTCCCAACTTTGGGTTAATACCAATTCAGTACGAAGCCCAACAACGTTGTCGATCATTCCTGCAAATGTGGAATTACAATAATTCTTAATCGAAAGAAGTACTCCGCTTGTTCTTTCACTTTTTTTAGATACTGCAAGCTTTTTCCAGCCGAAAAACTTTCTATTCACAGGAAGATATTTGTTCATTGGTCCATCAGGTAGCTTATATTTAATGTCTTGGTTATTTATCAAATACCCAAAAAATGCCATTGGTTCTGACCAATCAATTCCATCTATTGTTTTAACCCCTAAAACAGTAGGTTTATATTTTGACAAGCTTCCTTTCAGAACCGTTTTGTATTCATTGAATTCTTCAAATATTTCATCTAATGATTTACTTGATTCAGACGCCTTTTTGCTTGCTTTAAGCTTTCCAAATAGCTTGGATAATGGATTCTCTTTATTGAAAAACCCGTTAGAGTTTTTTCGCACAATCGACAAATATATTTCATTTACAAAAAAACTCTTATTCTTGAATTTTGCTGTATATTTTTCATTTAGATTTGTTAGAAATGGCTCTTTAAATTTTGCTTTACTTTTAACTGAGACTTTTTTTCTAATTACATGTGTATATAATTGAATTGGCTTGCCAGCAAATTTATTCCAGAGTTCCTTCCTATTTTTTGCTTCTATATCTAATTCATCATCAGATTTTGTTTCATGAGTTAATCCGCTTAACTTTATACAAAGAACTAAATCGCCATTGTTGGTTTGAACTATGTCTTCACTGATGTGTCTCATATATGGAATATGAATGCTTTCAGAAATTTCTTTTGCAACGATCTCTTTGGTTGTGTCACTTTTTAACTTCATATATCTAACCTGGTATCGTAACTATTGGCACCACCCCAATATTGATTGTTTGTAACCTTGGGACACTGTTTATATTTTGTAATCACAACAGCTGTAAGACCTGGATCAGTCTTATTTATATTTCTAAAGATAAAATATACAGGTATGCCAACAATAAAAGCCCAAAATGAACCAGATCCTAAAAAAAGGATAAGAGTTGTGAATCCAACAACAATAAACATTTTATAACTGATTCCAAATGCTTCTGGTTCACGTGTTAAAGCTACATAGAGCTTCCTTTTTTGCATGATTAGCCTCCAAGACTATCAACAATGGTAGACCCACCAAATACAATGGCAATTCCAATGACTATCCAAACCACCCTTCCCAAATCCATTCGTCCTGTGAACGCCATATATCCCAATACAGTCACAGCTATTGTTGCAGAGGTTCTTGCTAGTGTTCCTGTTAACAATTCTAAAATCCACTCTGCTCCTGTATTTATAGCTGTTGTACTTTGTCCAAAGGCTGTAAATGATGCTAAAAAGAGTGAAATGGTTGTTAATCTAACTAATATTTTTCTATTCATAGTTTTCTCATGGTTATCAATATAGCTAAATATAATATAAAAGTTTGCCAAGCGCAAACAAATTAATTAATATATTTGCTAAAAACCTCTACAGCAAACAGAATATAACCATGAATAAATTAAGTGTTGATAAATTTGTACCTAGCAAACAAAATGCTACTCAATCGCAATTACTGTTTGCTAAGCGCATGGAAAAAATTCATAAAATAAGAATATCTAATTTAAAATTATTGCGGAAAATTGCAGAAACAGCTTTTAATGAAACAAAGACCACTGATAAGAAATATAACGATGCAATGTTTGCGGCTTATATTGGATTATCTAAACCGTATTTTTCTCAACTTAAAGCTAAAGGGTCTACAAAAGGGCTTTCTGAATTTACTGCAAGAAAAATTGAAGCAAAAGTTGATCTGCCAGAGAATTGGCTCGATATTAATCATGAGCAACTTGATTACAAGGACGTTTATTTAGATGGAGCTATGATTAAAAAATTAATTCTACTCTTCCATGAGTTTTATAACCTTGAAAGTATAAACTTAATTAAAGGCGAGGCAATTAATAAAAAGATTTCTAACATGATAGAAAATGCCATCCTTAAATCATCAACACATCAAAATATTAATATTGATGACATCCTTTCTTTCTTTTTAAATAAATAAATATACTTTTTAGTCATAATTAACCATCTTTGATCTGCTGATATATTGGCTGGTCGTTATGATTGTGAAAAAGCTTGGTTAAGTTGTGGTCAGGTTTTGGGGTGAAAAATAGGCGTAGCCGTATATTTTTCATCCCAAGCTGTCCATAATTTATCCATGCGGTCTTGCTTTAGCAAGATTTTCATATGAGTAGACCTTTTACGGTTTTCAAAGTTATCCACATATCCACAGCTCTTTTTAAAAAAATCTTTTAAAAGTTTTTTACTTTTTAGGGTGTTTTTTTGTCTTATATATCAGGTACTTGTACTTGTTTTCGTGGAAAGATTCGCTGTTACAAATGGTGTAATTCACTGTTACATGTGGAATAAATCGCTGATACGAGTGGAAACTTTCACTGCTTTATACAGATGTTATCCACAAGAAATATACTAAAAGTGGAAAGATTCGCTGTTATTAAAAGATAAGTGGAATAATTAGATGTTGTTGCCTGTTGTATTGATCTATATATGAATATGCAGCTTTTTTTGTTGAATTTAATGTTTTTGTTTGCTGTGGAGTCCTGTAGCAAACTTTTTTATATAAAATGAGGTGTTTTAAATAAGTGATTCAAATTAGCATCTTCTAAAAGTGGAAAGATTCGCTGTCTAATTTATTAAAAGTGGAAAGATTCGCTGTTGCCTTTGTTGATATATAAAAGGATTGGGCACTGGTTTTATTTATCATTTGTGTGATGCATATTTATTTTTTCCACTTTTAATTATTAATATGTATAATGGAATTCTTTTGTTTTGTTTCCACTTATGAAAGAACACAATATGAACAAGTTAACCGCTGTTAGACATAACATGTTAAACGAAGCTTCTTATACAATGTCGTTGAATGAAAAAAGGCTTGTCTACTCTGCACTTTCTCAAATTGACCCGAGAGGACAATCATTCCCAGATGAAATAAAAGTTTTTGCCCAGGATTTTGCTGATCAATGGGGTATTTCTAGAGACAGTGCTTATACTAAATTAAAATCTGCGCGTGAAGAATTAAGAAAACGTGAGATAAGAACTGTTAATTTAAAAAATGGAGAGGTCTGGGATATTAATTGGATTGATTCAAGCGCTTATCAAGATGGAAATGGTTACGTGATTCTTTGTTTCTCTCAAAAAATAAGACCTTATCTTGTTAACTTACATGAAAAATTTACCAGTATCAGGTTATTTGAAATTAAGAAATTTTCGTCAACACATACAATTAGAATTTTTGAGTCTCTTATACAATATATTAATAAAAATAAATCAGATCGTGAAATTAGAAGAGGCTGGTTTAAGGTTGAAGTCTCAGATTTAAGGACTATGCTTGAACTTGGGAATAAGTATGAAAAATGGGCTGACCTTAAACGTTATGTAATTAATAAGGCCATCAGTGAGATTAACAATAAAAGCAATTACATTGTTACACTTCCTAAAGAAAACATTGTTAAAAAAGGTCGTGTTGTTCATTCAATTAAACTTGAAATTGAGTACAACAAACAACCTGATTTTTTTAAACAAGATTAATAGAAAATTTTATATTCTTTTGATGATCCCATATAATTAGTCACTATATATGTTTTTCTACCTTCGGGGTTTTTGCAAAAAGGTAGCTCACATCTTGATTTCCATATATTAAAATCAAATTTATCTTCCTTTACCCATAACATAAATCTATCATATCCTTTTTTTCCATCTTTCATAATCAGGTATCTTGCAACCACCTGTTGGTTTTCCATGTAGCCAGCAAGGGCTTTTAGCAGCAACTCTTCTTCTTCTCGATATGGTTTTGAATATTTTTTATATTTTGTGTCCAAATAATTGTTTTGATATATTTTATAATTTTTAGCCTGGAGATCGGTCAACCTTTTTTTAACATTTTGATACAGAGCTTCGCGTTCTAAATATTCCTGTCTACCTATTTCTCTTTCTGGATTATTCTCTATTTCTTTTCCTTTTATGAATTTTTCATTAAATTCAATTTGCTCTTTTGTTAATTGGGCGAATGAGTTTATTGTGAAAAACATCATTATTAATGCTAATATTTTTTTCATTACATATCCTTTTTTTTTCAAACATATCACAGTTGGATGAATCCAATCTTAATATACTGAACCTTAATTAATAATTGGGTATCGTTTTTAGTTTACTGTTTATAGTTTGTATATTCAATAATGTTGTTCTGTTATTGTGGGTTGTAGATTAATTATTGTATTTTATATAGTGTATTATATGTAATATATATTGTAGTTGTTTTATTGTAGTTTATAGAATATACTTCTATTATTATTTACTATATATTGGAGTATGTAGAATGTCTAACCAAGTTATCAGCCTGATGCAAACCAAAGGTGGTGCTGGCAAATCAACAACGCTTGCTACTATAGCCACTCATATGGCTTCAGATGGTGCTAAAATTGCAATTGTTGACACAGATCCCAACAAAGACACGTATGATTTTTGTAAAGCAACCAAGTATGACTTTAAGTTTGCGTTTATTGACAATCCTAATGAAATTAAACCCGCTATCAGCCAACTTAAAAAAACTGGTTATGATGCTATTTTCTTTGATACAGCTGGCGCTGATTCAACTTTAAATACATATGTCATAGCAAATAGTGATTTGGTAATTATTCCTGCTAAGTGCAACAAATCCGATGCCACAAAAGCAGTCGCAACTTATCGTCGTGTAATGGCAGCTTGTGATAATTTTAACAAGACGATTGAAACAAGGTTGCTTCTAGTTGATGTTGACCATGACACGCGTATGACAAACAGTATTTTGTCAGCTTTAATTAAAGCAGACATGCCCCTGCTTAATACTAAAGTAGGGCACGCCACTGGTTTTAAAGAGCTAACATCAAATGGCTCAATTCCCAAATCTGGTGCAGCAAAGAATCATATCAATTCACTTATGTGCGAATTGCAAATGAAAAATTTATTAGATTTTTATAATAAACCTCAATTAAAAAATGTTTCGGAGGCTTAAATGAGCAATAAAGAATTAAAGTTTGATTTTTCAGATATTGAAGAAACTGAAAATGATAAGTTAGAAAATGAAAAGTTAGAAGAAATGACTTCCGGTTTGCCTGATCCAGGTACATCAAGACTTGAACGGTTTAAAAAAAGACCGAGAGTTGCTTTAAATTTTAGCGTACCAGACACTCTAAAAAAATCGTTTGAAGAAAAAGCAATTGAACTTGGATATACACGAAAATATCGAGGAGCGGAGTTTGCGGATTTAACAGGGATGCTTTATCACTGTATGCGTTCAGCTGGTGTTGATATTCCAGATTTTAAATATATTGATGGTCGTAAGAAATAATTAAGTAGAAGATGAGAATTTGAGAAGAAAGTTGAAAAAGCTAAATTAGTATGGCATAGACTTTAGAGAATTAAATCATCCTGATTTAACCAGGCTTTTCCGGTTGCGCTAAACGCTTATCATTGCTTTGCAACGACTTCGACCTTTAAATCCTTTTCCCAAGGGGCTAAATAAGCCCCTTTAGGTGTTAACCATCTTCCTTGATGGTTTTGTATTGCCAACTCCCTAAAAGACTGTAGAGGCCTTTAAATTGGCTTTTGCATGAACAAAGCTGATTTAATACCTTTTGTTTTTGGCTCCACATTTTTTCCATTCAAGACAATTGGGTTGAGTGGTGTATTTTTCTTCTTCTAATAATGCATGTGTTGGTGTTATTAATACTGTCTTTTCTAAACCTCCTATTTCTTTGTAAAAACTCAAAGGCGAATCTAAATATTATTTTTCAATGTAAATGTAGTACAAGTCTCCACATTGACTTTTTTTGAAAATATTATTTTTTAAGATCGCACGTTTTAACTTAATAATAGGAGCAAGAAAATGTCTAAAGTATTTAACATCACAGTAGTTAACACATTCACAAAAGAGAAAGAAGAAGTGAAAGATTACACCACAGTTGGAGTTGCCTTTCATAACGAGAAAACAAATACATTCAGCTGTAAGCTGAAACAAGGAATCTCAATCTCAGGTGATTTTGTCCTCTTTGAACAAAAAGCTAAAGATTGATCAAAGGCCCGAAAGGGCCTTTTTTATGTTCGTTGGTTATTTTTTACGTTGTTTCAACTAATTCTAAAATAACGCCAATAGGCAGCCACATTTTTCTATCTGTATTTTCAATACACTCAAATCCATATTTCTCATAATATTTAACAAGTGAATCATTCTTAGCATCAAGAAATAACCCTTGAACTCCCATTTTTTTATTAACCTGGTATGTTTTTTCAACTGCATCAATAATTAGATATTGGGCATTGCTTTGATGTTGATGTTTTTTATCAATTCCCATACGTGCTAGATTTATTCCGCATAAATCATAAGGTGCATTTATGTTTATTAATTCCTGTAATTCACTTTTAATAAAACACGATGAAAGGGTGTAAAAACCTATTATTTGATCAGGTGTTGAGTCATCAACGAGTACATGCGTTTTAGTATAGCTTTTCTTGGCCGACTGATTGGCTTGCTGTTTAAGGTAGGTGTTTATTTCGCTATAACCGCAATCAAATTGGTTGCGGTTATGTTGTTTGTTCAGAGGTGTTATTTGAAACATTTTTAATTTTGCCTTCATAATTAGCTTTCGCTGTTCTTAAAAATGCGTTTGGTTTAGGAGGATTGGATAATAGCTCCATCATTCTTGAAGAAGCCTTATTGGTTAGATTAATGGTTTCAATTTCATTAATCACCGATTTAGCTTTATCTAAAGCTGAGTCTACTAAAAACTGAGTGACTGAGGCACCAGAGTAAACAGCTGCTTTATGAATGATGTGTTGTGTATCAGTTGATACCCTCGCCACCAAACGCGCATCTTTACGTTCTTCATTTTTTATACTCATTTTGATTCTCTCTTCGTTTTATGTTTAAAGATTCAACAACTATCGTGACCTTTAAGTGTGTGCCATTTTAGCACACACTTTGAATATAAACAACTGTGTGTCTATTTAGTACACATATACCATATCTTATAAATATGCTTCGCATAAAAAAGAATAGGGGCTGACTGCCCACAATCCGCTACCAAGATAAATAATCCGCTCAGTCTGCAATCGGTCACGATCGCGGTGCTCAGTGCTGCGATTTTGCCAAATGCGTTGATTTTTCTTTACGCTCCCCCCCGTGTCTTCGTCAGCCGGGCAGGGGTTATAAGTTTTAAAAATATTTATAACCACTTAAACCGGAATTGGAGAAGGACATGAGAACAGAAATTTATAAAAGAGTTACCGATCAAATCATTGAGGCTTTGCGCGTTGGTGTTAGACCTTGGCAAAATGTTTTTGTTAATCAAAAAGCTTGTTTACCGCTTCGTTCATGTGGTGAACCTTACAAAGGTATAAATGTATTAATTTTGAAAATGGAAGCATTTGCGAATGACTTTAAAAATCCTTATTGGTTTACTTTTAAGCAAGCAAAAGATTTAGGAGGAAATGTTATAAAAGGGCAGAAATCAACAGAGATAGTTTTTTATAAAAAACTTATGGTTAATGATGAAAATTCAGAGGATAAAAAAATCATTCCTATGTTGAAAACTTACAGAGTTTTTAACGCAGACCAAATTGAAAATTTACCAGAAAATTACGACCCATCCAAAGTATTAAATATTGATGTTAATAATTGTTTACAACCAATTAAAGAAGCTGAGAATT
>Ga0209344_10001055_pt1 | contig 39414 bp, 43 predicted proteins | sample Cruoilmetagenom6_FD_187293 | JGI IMG/M metagenome (GOLD analysis project Ga0209344, IMG submission 187293) | Oil polluted marine microbial communities from Coal Oil Point, Santa Barbara, California, USA - Santa Barbara Oil Seep Sample 6 (SPAdes)... | ecosystem: Environmental > Aquatic > Marine... | reverse complement strand
TGTCGCGGTAACGGATCCATCCGATCTTGGGGATCCTGACCTCGGACCATTTTGCATTGAGCTGCCGCACCGAGATCTCGCGGCCCGCCTGTCGAAAGGCGTCGTTTACACCTTTTCGCCGCGGCGTCGGGTAAGAAGCGCGGCCTTCGAAGAAATTCGCAAAAGCGCGATCGAGATCCATCAACGCCTGGTTCTGTGCGGTCTGGCTGACGGCACCGACCCAGTCATAGGCGGCGCGCAGTTCGCTGAGCTCGCGCGACGACCCTTTGGCGCCAAAGCTGCGGCGGGCGCCGCCTGCATATCGCTTGCCGCTCCAGATCCGCCGCTGCTCGAGGGCGAGATTGTAAACGAGACGCACCACACCGGCCGTCTGCGCCAGGAGCATTTTCTGCTCTGGCGTCGGGCGCAGGGTATAGACATGGGCTCTGATCACTTCCATATATCAAAGGTAAGGTTTGGTCTGAGGAAGCGCAAGATGGAATATCGCACGGGACGACATGTAGCTACATCACTGCATGTGCATTTGGTCTTTGTTACAAAGTACCGGCGCGGAATGCTCGACGATGATGCGTTGGCGCGCTTGTGCGGCACCTTCACTTCCGTCGCCGAAGGTTTCGGCGCGGTGCTGGTGGAATGCGATGGCGAGAAAGACCATGTCCACCTTCTGGTGGAATACCCCCCGACCGTGGCGCTGTCGCGCCTCATCAACTCCATGAAAGGGGTCGGGTCCCGGATCCTTTTGAGGGATCGGCCTGACCTGAAGGCCCATGCCTCCAAGGGTTTGTGGTCCCCGTCCTATTTCGCAGCCAGCTGCGGGGGCGCACCGATCGAGATCGTGCGGAATTATGTGGCCAATCAAAGATCAGCCTCATGACAAATCGCCCCTATCCCTCCCCGCCGTGAACAGACGGGGCTTCTCGGGGGATGGGGTGATTGGAATTGGCGGAGGTCTTGTCTGGCTGTTCGGAAGCACCGCCATTCATATCGGTGCGTCAGGGCTTATCTTCGGCTGGTTCGGTTTCCTGGTGGCGCGCGGACTGGTGGATCGCTCTCTCGTTACCTTGGGTGCAGCCCTGCTTACCGGCTTCCTTTATGGCTCCATTCTTTGGGGCGTTCTGCCAGGTCAGCCTGGCGTATCCTGGGAGGGTCATCTATTCGGCGCCATCGCAGGTGCAGTTGCCGCACTTCTAATCCGGACACATGTGCATGCGCCGCGTCTCAGTGGCGTCGATCAGATGTAAACCAAATCCAAATCCAGGCTCCAACTCCAAAAAGTGGACTTGTTCTTTCGTCGATAGACAACCTAAGGTGGAACTGCCGCATTCCCGGCGTCGAGCCCTTCTCAATCAATTCGAGCAACTGGATTTTATATGAAGCATATCATCGCCGCCACCGCCATCAGTATACTCCCGACTGTCGGGATGTCTCAGGACCTCTCCAGCTTCACTCAGTCCCTCCTTGGCTTCTCATGTGATAGTGAAGATCTACCGGACCTGAATATCGTATTCGGTGAATATGATGGGGCACTGCGCATCATCCACCCGGTCGGGCCAAAGGGGCATTTGGTCGAAAAGACCGGATATGGCTATAAATTCAGCTTAGACACGTCAAACGCTTATATGACGAAGAAAGACGATGGCTGGACATTCCACTATTCTGCAGAAGATGGCCCCTTTGAGGCAGAGTGTTCCTCGATGGGAGACATGCCGAAAGAGCTTTCAATCGCCATCTGGCAGATCGTGCTGGGCGGCTCTGACCTGACAACTGTTCCAACCCAACCGAAACCGGATCTGGCCAAGCTCTGCTTCGATAGTGATATTGGAGCGGCAGATATTGGCGGCCCGTTCGAACTGGTTGCCCCTGATGGCAGCTCCGTTACAGATGCCGATATCATTACAGAGCCTACGCTGATCTATTTCGGGTACACCTCATGTCCGGATGTCTGCCCAATTGATGTGGACCGCAACGCGGCGGTGCTCGAGGTTCTTGAGGAGGGCGGGTATTCTGCCAGATCGGCTTTCATCTCGCTGGACCCGAAGCGCGATACGCCCGAAGTGGTAGGGAGCTTCGCACAGGCCATGCATCCGCGCATGCTAGGGCTGACCGGTTCTCATGAACAGGTCAGAAAGGTGACGAAGGCGTATCGCGTTTATTATAAAGCTCACGCACCTATCGACGGCGAGTATCTAATCGATCACTCCACCTTCACCTATTTGGTCACACCGGATGAAGGCGTTCTGCAATTTTTCAGGAGAGAAATGGCGCCTGAACGGATTGCCAAGCAGCTTTCCTGCTACATCGACGCCAAAAAAGGTTAAAGCACCGATGAGATAAAGAGGGCGTGGCCTAGCCGGAAAGAAACACCCCCAGCCTGACGGTCGGGGGTGCGTATATTCGGGATCAGTCTTCGATCAATCGGTGAGCTTGTCTTTGGCGTCACCGACGCCCTTTTGCACTTTGCCCTCGGCCTGATCGGCCTGGCCTTCGCGCTTCATGTCTTCGTTGTTGGTCAGATCACCGGCTTCTTCTTTGATCTTGCCGCCGATGTCTTTTGCTTTGCCTTCGGTCTGGTCGTCATTCGCCATGATACTGCTCCTTTATCTGTGTAACGGGACAACACCTGCGGCCTACACCAGTTCCATTTATGAGGGCTCAAGTTTCCCGCACAGTCCGGCCGTATCGAGTGGTTCCACAAGACATGTGGAAAACCAAGATCATCCCGTTTCCTGCTGAGAGTAAGACGCATACAATTTGCGAATAAACAAACTCTATGGAGCCCCACATGAGCCTTTTGACTCGGCGGAACTTGCTTACCGGCCTCTCTGCGAGCCTTATCACACCCAGCCTTGCCGCACCGGCTATTGCGAAAAGCACCACCAGACAGCACGTCACACAGGTACAGGTTCGTAAGGCCGCCAGGAAAATCGATTTGATTGGCGGCGGCCGCGTATTGCGCAGTTACGACATGCGCCTGGGGTTCTCCCCGATCGGCAAGAAACGCTTCCAGGGCGATGGAAAGACCCCTGAAGGGGCCTACCGCATCGACCGGCGCAATGCTCAGTCCAAGTTCTATCGTAGCATCGGCATTTCCTACCCCAACCGTCACGACATTTCTTATGCCCGCGCCCATGGACGCAGCCCCGGGGGCGCCATCTTCATTCATGGTCAGGTGAATGGTCACAGGCATACCCAGCAACACGACTGGACTTTGGGCTGCGTGGCTGTTTCCAACCGCGATATGGATGAGATTTGGCGTTTTGTGCCTGTAGGATGCGGGATCACGCTTTTCAGCTGAAGTCTTTCGCAATCGGCCCATAGGATGTTTTCGAACATGGAGAATACCCGATGAAAAAAGCTATCAATGAGCTGGCCAGGTCCTTTGCACCAATGATGTATATGGTTGGTCAAAAGCCCAGCCCTGGTGAACGGTTCCGGCAATTTCTCGTTCGGGTTACCGACGAGAAGCCTGAGCTGTTCAAAAACCACTATCTGATGAAGGCGGCGGAGCGGCTACAGCAAATTTATCCCATTTTAAGTCTCGAAGACTTTTACGAATTCAAAAGACAGGAATCAGATCACGTTTTTGATCAGTATGAGAAAGCTCTGCGGGCCTATGTGTCTACAGGTGATCCCAAGAATTCGCTTAGAGCACTTCGTGATGGAAATATCGAGCTTCGAGATCGCTTCCACCGCATGGTGACGTCTGATACGATCTCCAAGATAACGAATGGCAAGAATGACGTTTATGAGGCTCTCATAGAGGTCGATATGCTCGCTGACATCTCTTTTGCACGTTTCGTCCGCGATGCAGATGAACTGGTTGCGGTCACCGATAATAAATATGATTTGAAGCAAATCCTCGAAGACCTGAATATTTCTGTCGAGACCCGTGAGGACTTTGAAGCGCTTCTCGATAAGCGCGATGTGCTGATGGAGCATAAGGGCCTGCGGTATGTGGCGCAAAAACTCTCCTCTGCTATTACCCCGCATCTTTCGCGAGAGGATCGTATCGAACCTCAAGATATCCGGCGTCATTTTGAGTTGAAGAACTCTGCGCCAAAAGATCAGACCTGCACCCCGGCCTCCGTTGCGCTGCCCGGCCTGATGTCTCCGGCGAACCTGGCGCATTTGATATCTGCCGTTGATACGCCTGACAAGCTTGAGCTCGAGGATATCAAATCCATCATGGACACCTATGGCCAGGACCTGGCCCCATTCAACAAGGGTGCTGAAAGCTTTGAAGCTCTGCTGGCCGTAGAACAGGCAAGCATGACCGATTTCATGGCGCGCATGGATTCATCACGTTATCACGGCGAACTCGGCCGACTGCCCTATGCTGATGAGGAAGTCGAGGTGGAACGAAGCCCCGATGGGATGATCCTGCGCGCACGCATTATCGAAGAAAAAGAACTGATCCCTGAATTGTAAAGTCAGCTGGTCAAGGCGCGTCCAGTGTTGGCGCCTCGGACGTCGACAAAGCCTGCTCTACGGCTTCATAGGCAGCCTCTGCGCGCTCATAGAGCGTCTCTGAAGCTCCTCGGCAGGACATGGCCACCCCGAGGGCACCCTTGGCGTAGCGTGCCACCCATTTGTGGTTCCGATCAGTCAGGGCCTTCAGGAGGCTCTCAAGATTGTCGGTTTGATCTGCAAGCTTAATCAGCTGCACCGCGGGTTCCGCATTGGCGTATTCTTCAGCCTGAACCTTTTTACGGTCAGCCGAGGACATGGCCTCCAACTCGGGGCTATCTGTGCAGCCATCTACCAGCTGCGCTACGCGCGCGCCGAAGAGCTCTTCAATCTCGGCGATCGTATGGGGCGTGTCCTCCACGACGTCATGCAGAACCGCGGCGACGATCGCCGCATCCTCGCCGCCGTGAGACGCGACCATCTTCGAGACGCTAATCGGATGAAGAATGTAAGGCCCGCCGCCTTTACGCTCCTGATCGGCATGTGCGCGCGCAGCAATGCGTACGGCAAACGCCAGTGCCTTGTAATGCTCGGCGGTGCTCGCGATGGCACCTTTCCCTATAGAGGATGGAAAATCAGCAATCACAGTCGGCTCCTCCATGGCATGGATAATGAGATCCTCGGTTACTTCAGCCAGCGGGTTTTCCGCACCATCAGATTCCATCTGGTCTGGCTCTTGACCCTGGGTCAAGCCCAATAACTCTTCAAGACTGGCCTCCCAGCTCGCCATATTCCAGATTTCATAGAGATCCTCAGCTTCAGCAGCCGCAACATCGGCAAGACGATCCCCCAGAACGTCCCGCGCGACCTGAACTCCGTCGATGTCATGCAGGGAATAGACATGGATGACGACGGGAACGTAATCATCCTCATCGCAGGCATTCGCCCATTGGACCTCGTCATGATCTTCAACGATCAAGAAGCGGTCGCCCCCATGAACCCGTGCAGCTGCGATTGCATGGATATGGCAGGCCCCGCTGCCATAGATACTGTCGTGGGGGTCTTCGATTCCGCTGCTACGGATGTAGGGCATGATCGTTTACCTTCTCCAGATCGGGCATTCCGACATAAAGACCGGTATGCTTCAAAACAAAATCAGCGCATCCTTCGAAAAACGAAAGCTGAACCGCCCCCATGCGTTCCAGCATTTTCTCAGGCTCACTGGGCGCGCGCAGATAGCTGGACGCCATGTCCAAGCGGGTCAACTTCTCACGCAGACTTCCTGGGAAAACAGCGTCATCCTCACCAGGTAGTACATCTTTGAACTTAAAGCGATGATATGATCCCCCTGGGTCACCGAGATTTGCAGTCTTGAAATTTGGATCTTTGAGGAGGTCTTCAGGCATGAGGACGCGATCAGCACGCATGCCGCAGATCGCCTTACCCTCATCCTTGAGCTGCTGCGCGCGCTGTTTCAGATCATCAAAGTTGAGTTTCGGCTTGCGGTAGACGCGATCAAAGATCGTGCGTACGGCCTCTTCTTCTCCCTTCAACATGAGGTGCATGATCGGGTCGACATAGGCTTCGAACCGGTAAAGCGTGGCGTCTTTCTTCGAGATTTGCCCATATCCGATGGTGCAGCGCAGATGTGGAAGCGAGACAACCTCAACGGAGTTCTTGCGAACCCATTCGATGATCAGCTTTACCCAATAGGCTGTGTCTACCGATTTGTCGGGGTCGATCATGGTCTCGATCACATCGATGGGCCCTTCATCGCCCGGGCCCTCAGTGATTACAGAGCATGCGCGTACATCCCGGAATACCGGGTGACATGTCTCCATATGATTCAATCGATCTGCAGGCGCTTCACCGTGAAGCCGCAGGGCGCCAGGACCGGCTGAGGCGTAGAGGGGTGAAATTCGCTCTGACTTCTTCTGCCACCCTTTGCGCGCGCTATAGGCATGAACATCGACATGGGCGAAGAAGTATTCCTCACCAAGAATGGTTTCGCCGTGCGGATGGCTGACCTCGAGGGCGCCTGCTGCGGTAAGCTCTGCATAATGCGCATCCTCTACACCTTGAGGCAGCTCAGCTTCGATCAAACCCGCCAGCTGGACCACCTTCTTGAAGGCTTTTTCACCTTCCGGGATCGCGCCTTTGGACGAGCTCCGCCACAGAGCGATGGCCTTGCGCGCTGTATCCTCCTTCACGCCTGCATCAACTGTGCGGCGCAGAAACGCTGCGCATGCTTTCTCTTCAGCCTCAAGAATGCGCAGCGCCTCATCGAAAAGGTGGATATATTCGAGATAGTTCTGCCGGTGAATGCGGCTGTTGAAGTAGTAGCGCAGATCATCGGCCGAGGTCTCGTCGATGCAGATGAAACCCTCCGGCGTATGGGTATTGAACTTCCCCCAAGACTTCTCTGTCCATGCCATCTTGACCGGAGTGTGGTAGGTCTTTTCGTTGTCGTTGTAGCTGCGCTTGGACACGGGGCACTTAACAACGAGGGCATCGCCCCGGGTTTCAACGGTCGTAAGCCCAAAGTCCTCCATCATATTCACTTTCCGAAAGGAGAAAGATCGATTGGAGTCCGTATCGAAAATCTGCGGAGCGGAGCCTTCGGTGGCGACTTTTGACCATTGCGCCAGAACACGTGTGCCTGAACGGATCCGCGCCCGGTTCTCTTTGAGGTAGGTCATCACAGAGGGTCGGCCGTCGTGAATGACCCCTTCTTCGTCATGTACAAAGGTGAAGGACTTGGCGTGGACATCTTGCTCAAGCCAATTCTCTTGCTTGCCAATGAAGTCTCCGAAAATATTCTCGCGCTCAGCCAGGCCCCAGAGGATCAACAGGACGCGTTTGTAAAACAAAGCACGGCTGTCGTGATCCGCGCGCTTATCTGAATACTCGACATCCTGGGGCGTGATCATCCGTGCCTCAGTTCCGAAACGCGCCCGTTCGGTAAAGATCGCATCAATCTCGGCCTTGGATGGGAACAGACGATTGGCCTTGGATGTGATCTCATCCGTGGTCACCATGGAGACTTGCTCACCATTCCGGATCAGGATGTGGATTTTTTGGTCCTGCTCATAAGCCGATATCAGAGCCAACAAGGCTGAAACATCTGTGGGTGGGTTGAAGGGGCGCGCGGAACGCCGGACCTTGGCAATTGCCACGCAGCGGTTGAAGGGCAGCATGCGCGCAACGAGATCAGGGTTGTCTTGCAGTAAATGCGGCAGATCCATCATATCGTCACCGTTGAAACCATCGAGCCGACTATGAGTGAAGAGTTCCTCATCAAGGTAGAGCATGCGCTGCATGAAATGCAGCTTATCAGCTGGCCCGGCGCCCTGCCCTCGCACCAGCGAGATAAAATCTTGCTCCTCTCCCAGCCACAGACGCATGGTCTGCACATTTGCGAGCATGGTCTCGGCCATTTTGCGCTGCTCGGAGATCCCGGCCAGCCCCAACGAGACCTTCTCTTTTTGGAAATTCGCAACGAGATGCATCTTTTCCTGCATCTCAGCGGTCTGCGCTTCCACCCATGATTGGCGCGCTTCGAGAACGGCGATTGCCGTCTCGACCTTGCGCTGGGCTGCGTTCACGTCCCCACTTGGCAGCAGAACGGAGGGGACCTGCGCTTCACCACGTTCCTCCGCAGACTCCGCGGCCGGGGCGGGCAAGGACTTGATGAGGTCTGCGTCGCTTGGCGGGGAAGACATCTTTTCCGTGATCTCGGTGATTTCCCCCATAAGCTCGGCAAGCTCTGCCGCGCGAAGCTCTTCGCCATTCGGCGCATGGGTGAAATTAACCAGTAGATCCTCGATGAGGACCAGAACCGTGCCCCCGCCGAAACGCGGGTGCTCATGCAAGACAACGGTATGGATCTCACCATCGATGATGCGGACATCGCCCAGCAGAAAGATCAGACCATGATCCGGGGCCTCACGCTCAGCGAAATCCTTGAACGCTCCGGTGATGCGCCACCAGCTGCCCGGTACGATTTCATCGAGTTCAGGTGGGGTCCCTGCATTCTTGGTTGCCGACCATGCAGCTGGCAGATTTTCGTCAGAGTGCATAAGGTCCCCAGCTATCCTCAGGTTAATCTTTTTCTCAAGCTACCTACGGCCTAACTTGAGGTCAAATCGTTTTGCGAAAAACACCGAGCTATCCGCGCTCAATCCATGCATTGAGCGCCCGACGGGTTTCGTCATCCGGGGCCTTGTCGCGCATCAAGGCGATCTCGCGTGGCGCGATCTCTTCGAGCACATGGCCCGTATACCGGCCCTGCAGAACAATGCCCGAAGCCTTCCCGCTGCGCGGATCCATCGTGATGGAAAGGCAAGGCGTGTCGAAGCGCACAGGGCCCGCTTTGAGAGCCGCCATGATCTGGTTGATCTGATCCTTGCGCTCCCCTGCGCGCTCTAGCTCCTCGCGGGCCTCGGCGTCATTCAAACCCGCCAGCCGCTCGGCATAGGCATTCGGCATGCTTAGAATTGCCTCGCCAACCAAGAATGGCGCCAGGGGTGGGAAGATGATCGTGGCAAGACTTCCAAAGATCAATGCAGACATCGAGCCCTGAGTGAGCGCATCCGATAGAGCCGCAATGCGCATCGTCACCGGGCGCGACACGGCGCGTGTTGCGTCCCCCAAGTATGCGCCCGAAAGCCGCGTAAGGCCGGAAGCCGCGACCCCAGCCCGGGCGGTGACCTCTGAGGTAAAATCGCGCGCACCATCTGTGAGCGCGCCCGCGCTTTTTGTAACAGCCTGTGCGCGTCGGGTTAGTCCGGACATGAAGCCTGATGCCGCTGGCGTATCTGCGGGTGCATCTAGCGCCGGCAGAACGTCGAGCCCAATACCCAATGCGCGCGCCCGAGCCTCATTGAGGCTGCGCAGGTGGATGTCCGCCCGTGTCATGGCCTGCATCAGGTTCTGAACCAGATCATCCCGGCCGGGGCCCTCCTCGAGCGTTTGCAGACCTTCCAGAGCCTGCATGATCGCTGGCACATCGACGACGATAAATGCGCGGATAAGACGCCAGTCATCTGGCGCTGCGGTGAGGTGTTTCTGAATGCCGGCAAGAGCCGCACTGAATTTCGTGATCTGCTTTTGCAGGCCCGGTGCAGAAATGGTTGATTGTTCAGCGCCCCGGCGCGCCATCTCAAGATCACGTCGAACAAGATTGCTGCGGTCTTGACCTGCAGGCTCGACCCAGGGGTTTGTGAACATCAAATCTCTCCATGTAAAACTTTATGAACAATTAAGATGCCCTTTTGCGAATTTCAAGCAATACACAATTTTTGGTAAGCGCTCAGGTTAGGGGGTGTGCCCCGCAAGCAGGAGCATATCACCTCCATTCTTGCTGCCCGTATTTTCGCTTGTTTCGGGTATCATCTATCCAACAGGAAAGGGAAGTCTACATTATGGATAAGCGTAAGAAGGAAAGTCTTTGGTCCGATATCAAGTCGATCTCGGAAACCCAGGAAGGTCGGCAGGCTATGATGACCACCGGGTCCGTTATTGCTGCTGCCTATCTGGGATATGTCGGACCGGATCTTCTGGTCACGATGCACGATGCTTTGGCCTTCTATGCGCTGAAATACCCCCTGATGGATCCCCAGGCCATGAGCAGCGCCCTTTGGGGCGGTGCGCAATATTACACTGCAGCCGGGCTGGACTTCATCGGCAACCTTTCAGACACGGTCTCCTTCGAGCTGTCCCATACGATGCGCGAAAGCGTTCAGACCGCACGGGAATTCCTCAGCCGCAGCGGGGAGCGCGGGCTTGAGGCGGCACGCGTCGCTTTTGATGAAACGTCACAATATGTGGGGCACTATGCCAATGGCGCCCTGCAAAATATCGGGACCGCTCTTCACTCCGGCTATAACGCCGTGAAGGAGCACTGGGGCGCCGTCGTCGCCGTGGGGGCTGCAGTGAAAGAGGCCTATGACTTCTACACGACCGGTGAGAGCATCTTCAAACGTCTCTTCGGACGCGGCAAGAAGGACAGCAAGGCCGAGACACAGGTCGAAGCCAATATCTCGGTCAACGTCGCTATTGGCGGGGCCGGTGTTCTTGCTTCTGCCGATGCAGCCTTGAGCACCGACAAGGTCAAGGATCCTGTCAAAGTAGATATGGATCGCATCATCTGGATCTCTGATCAGCTGCGCGATCAGATCGCAACTCAAGCCTGCGACCTTGAGGGCCTGGGCACTTCTGAGAGGACTCCGCCGCTCAATGCAGAGCAGCGGGCCGAGCGTGACAGGGTCCGTTCCGCTGTGGAACGCGCACTTCATCAGCATGACCTTGGCGTCCCTCAAAACGCGCTGACCAAAATCGGGCTTGCGAGTTCAGATATTGCGAATAAGTTGAATGAACGGTGGGATGAGAGCTCTGTCTCCGCTGGTCGCTTTCAGTCGATCCGAGGACAGGTGCGAAAAACATCCCATATGGAGTATGATCTGACCGACCCGCTCGCGTTCGTGAAGGGGTCTCAGGCAAGCTCCGAGGAGAGCAATGTTGGTGGCGATAAACTCGTGGCTGCAAATGATAACAAATTCGACAGGCCATCGGACGACGGTCCGTGTCTGATGTAAGGAGACGAGAATGAGCCGCAAGATTATTGGGCTGGCCGGCTATCGCCAGGTTGGCAAAAGCAAGATCACGCAGCACCTTTGCGAAAATCACGGCTTTAAATCCGTTCACCCTTTTGGCGTCTGGAAGACCGGGATCGTCGCCATGTACAAGGCGATCGGGATCGACGAGGAAACCGCCCTGCGTATGGTGGATGGGGATCTGAAAGACACCCCGCACCCCAGCCTGCCCGACGGGATGGATAGCCGCTTTTTGATGGAGCGTGTTGGGAAATACTCAGGTACGGAACTTGGGCCTCAGTGGACCCTGGGTCTCGCCCTTAAACAGATGGACCAGCTCTATCCCGACGCAGATCTGATCATCGAATCCATTGTTTATGAGGTCGACGTCGTGCGGAGCTTCGGCGGTCATATCGTCATGATTGACCGGCCGGGAACGGAAGGCAAAGGCCTCGACACAGATGCAGCCACGAAGCTGATCAATCCCGACAGTCGCTTTCTGAATGACGGCAACGAGCTTGATGTCATGCTGATGGAATTCGAAGGCCACCTGATGCGCGAAGGCCTGATCTCGCGTTGCGAAAACGATATGGAAGTCGCGTAGCTGTGAATGCGAAAATGAATGTTAGCCCTGAATTTTGCCGCATGATGCTGCAGATCTATCCCGATAAGGTCCTTACAGGTCCTGATCGGGATGAGGACGACGTCGATATCGATCCAATCATGGGGGCGACATTTCAAACAGCCATGGAGGATTTCTGCACAGATGCGGAGATCCTGCGCGTCGATCCTGAGCTGACAGCAGACTCGCCTGAGATCCGTTATGTGACCAACACCCGCCTGGCGCGGGAAGAGACCTTACTCTCCCTACCCGGCGGGGGGCGCGTCGTGAAAGCAATCAGCTCAGATGGCACCTATATCGGCGTTGCAGCTATCACGCCCCGTGAGGAGGACCCCGATACCTTCCGCCTCGCTGGCCTCTTTACCGGCTCAGCACTTTGCGTCAATGGCCCGATGCGCGGGCGTGGCATTGGTAAGGCGCTGGTCATCGCACGCTTTCTTCTGGATGAAGAACTGCCCACATGGGACCACGACACGCCTGGGTATAGCCCGGCCGGCGCAGATCTCATCGAGAACACCGCAGAGGATCTGGCAGAGCTCTCCCGGTACCTCCTGGGTAAGGCGAGCCGTCGACCAGAGCTGCTGGATCAATACAAATTGGACGTGACCCTTGAGGAGCCCCAACCATGCCCATGAGGCTCTTTCATGGCTTCTACAGCCCGCAGGCATGCCACGATGAGCCTGATGCCACATTCATCTATGGTGATAACTTCAAACGCTACGGCCGCGGTAAATTCGCGGGACAAGCGATCATTCGCGACATGCCCAATGCCTTGGGCCTCGCCGTCAAACACGAACCAAAACGTGATCCCGGGTCTTATCTGTCGAATGACGACATCGACCTGTTCATCAAGGAACTCCACGCGGTTCATGAGGTCATCGCTCCGAAGCTGCGCAGTGGCGCCACGGTTTATTGGCCTGCGGATGGCCTAGGCACGGGCCTCGCCGAGATGCCAAGACGGGCGCCCCTCCTCTACCAAAAGCTCTGCACCTATTCCTCCGGGCTCTTCCGGCTCAAAGGTGACCTTGATTATGTCTCGGCCATCGTCTGTGGCGGGACTAAGTTCAATAATGCGGCTGCCGCGAACAGCGGCCTGCAAAGGCATCTTGGGAAAGATCTTTCCGCAGGTGCGACCCTCGAGATCATTCAGGGTGGAGCGCAGGGCGCGGACCGGCTTGCAGCAGATTGGGCCGCGGCCCGCGGTGCTATTCAGACGGCTATGAAGGTCAACTTCAAAAGACATGGATATTCCGGGATCGAGATCCTGAACCACGACATGGCCACACGCCTTGAAGCGCGGCGTGATCAGGCGGGCGTGAAGGCTCTGGTAATTGGTATGCCGGGCGGCAACGGCACCGCACATATGCTGCGGGTCGCGCGAGAGCGGGGCCTGGAGGTGCGTAACATCAAAAGCACGGAAGCAGCGCCCACTCAGCCTACAGCGGACCAGCAGACCAGCCTGGACCTTTGACGCTTCAACAAGAGATACAGGCCGGTAACAATGTGCATTTGGCAGCGCCAAAAGCTACCGATCTGTATCAAGATGTATCTGCGATGACGGCGCGCGCCCCTTAGGGGCGGCTTTGCTTCGGCTTGAAAGGAAGGCTCAGGTGCGCGCCCGCGTGACCGTCAGCGGAGCGTCTGCCCCGGTAGCTCACTCAGCACATCCGAGATCACTTCACCGGTAATCGTCGAGAATGTGGTGACGATCTTATGTGTGTCCGATGTTGCCACGATCTTCGTCTCACAAGGACCACGGGACATGCGAGATACACCAAAACCATTGGCCGTGTTGCGTGCCGAAACGTCTTCAATTGGGATGTATGCCTGACGCAGGAAGCGACCGGTCAGCGGATTGGCGACATTGGCGCAAAGCTTGACGGATCCCGACAATGGATCCCTGCCAGCAGCCTGAGACTGCGCAAGTGTCTCAGTGGATGCCATCAGACTAAGCGTCAGGGACAGCAGCATGGTTTTTCGCTTCAAATTCACGACAGTTCTTCCTTCTAAGGATTCCGGTGGACGTAAAAAGGGCCGCCCAATAAGGCGGCCCGTAAGATCACTTATTGCCGAGATAACTGTCAGGCAGTGCTGTAGACAGCGCCTCGGGCGAAGGCACGCCATTGATCACCTTTGCGCCCTCTTCCGTATTGAAGATCAGGAAAGGGACGCCGGGAATCTCATATTCCCTCATGATATTTGCGTTATGGATCAAGCTGTCACGAAGCTGCCCAGGCAGATCTTCCCAATTGCCTGGCTTGAGCAGGCTGCGACCGCCGGACAGGCCGAGCTCATGCTCAAGGAAAGCGATCGGAGGTTCATCAGCCAGCAAGATGGAGGCAATATACTTGCCCGACCGCTCTGACAAAACCGGTGCCAGGATGATGCGCAACTGAAGCTCGCCTGATGCGATCGAGCCCTCCAAATTAGCAATGGTTTTCGCACAATAGGGGCAGGTCGGATCGATGAACGCATATGCCACGGGCGCATCCATTTTGCCGATCCCGAACCACATTGCATCGGTGCGTACTTCCTTCAAGAGCGTGTCGGCAACGGTGTCGCCGGTCGTCTCGATGGACTGCTCGTCAGATGCCACCCCTTCGGCAACCACAGTCTCGACAGCGCTTTGCTCAACAGCTGTCTCTTTCACGGCTGCCTTTGGCTGAGGTTCATTCTGGGTTTCAGAATGGCTTAGCTCGCTGTGGTCTTCAGCAGGTGCTGCCTCTGCTTCCTTGTGACGTCGCACGATTTCCTCAGTCCATACCTGCACAGCGGTTTGAAACTCTTGTTCGTTTTTCACATCCTTGAGAAGTTCTACCAAAGCCGCCATCAAGATTTTCTTGTCGGCTTCAGAAAAACCTTCAAGCGTGGCATGCATATCTTCAGTAACCGAGGCTGCATCGGTAGCTGCGTGCTTTGAGGTCTCCTCTGCCGCAGGTGCTTCACCAGCAGTCGCGCCCGATGTCCCTACAGGGCCAAGACTATCGATCTGTGCCTCGATGTTCTCGAGACCGGATTCCATCGCGGTGATCTCATCGGAGGTCAGCACGCCCCCTTCGGGGATCAAAGAGACGCCGGGGGAGGTTTGACCTGTTGCCGGTTCTGCCACGACAGGCTGTGCTGCTTCAGGTGCGATCTCAAAAGCGCGCACTGGCTGGCCACCGGTAAAAGCGGAGCCGAGGTCACGACCGTCGTTGCTGAATACGGTACCAGCCATCGCAGTGCGGCCATCGGGAGAAACCATCCAGATACCCTGATAACCCTTAAGGCTATAGATATCCATGCCAGCCAGCTGGCCCTGATAAGCCACGCCATCGAGTTGGCTCAAAAACTCAGGCATCTCTGCCTGTTGCGCGAAGGCGGCTGAGGCTGAGAGTGTCGCAACGCCCGCGAGCAGAAGCGTTTTGAGGCGGGTTGTCATGGGATTACTCCTCGTAATAGTCGGAAAATTCCTCGGGAGACATGTTGTCAGCAATCGCCGAGAACATGTCCGGATCCGAGCTGGAGAGCGCCAGTGCTGCGAGGTATTTCACCTCTACGCCATATACCGGCGCCAACTGGGAGATCACCCAGCCGGGAGGATAACAGGTGGTCTCATACTGGCTGAGTTTGCGTGCAGAGGCGATGCCAGCAGCTTCAGCAGCCGCCGCGAGTGTCAGATCTTTGTCATCGCGCATCGCTTTGAGTTTCGCACCGAATGCCTTGCGACGATCCTTTTTCGCTTTGGCTTCAGCGGGATCTGTCTGCGGACGCCCCCGTGACCGCACAGCGAAGCGTTCGGAGCTGTTCTCCCCCACTTCGGCCTGAAGTTCCGGAAACGGTATGATCTTCATATTTTTCTCAGTCATGATGTACTGTTCCTTTTAATAGATCTCGCACTCTGCGACACTACAAATCTTGTTGTTTTTCTCATTCAACTGTCCGCTTGGTTAAGTTATAGGTCAAAACATGGTGCAAAACACCTAATGGAAATAAGTTTTCCACTGCTTTTCGCAACCTTTATGAAGGAATATATATTCAGCGCGAACCTGAGACCACGAGCAAGACACCGCCACCCGCAGAACCCTGCCCCTGTAACGAGACACAGAAAGAAAGCCCGATGACCGAAGCAAACTACAAAGTAAAACCGGATCCGCGCGCCGCAGACCTAATGACGTATCTGACGGGCACCAATGATTTCGAGTTTCACGACGTACAAATGTATACCTGGGTGGCGAAGGCCCATTTCGGCGTAGACGCTGATGGCCGAGACTTCCGTCTGGCCTTGGCGGGACATGGCGCCTATGAACTTGCCTGGAAGGCTTGGGATGGCAATTACAGTGATCGTCCGCAGGAAGGTCATATTGAGCAGACCCCGGCCGGCAAAGCGGCGCGTGACGCGGCAGCAGAGCTTGGCCGCAAACTCACCGGCCACAACCTGAAGGTCGACGGCTGGACGGACTTCTCAGGACTTGCCAGTGGTCGCGTCTTGAAGCCCACCGGGGACGACGATGATCACAGCTTCATCCTCCTCGAGCTGAACGATAAGCAATTTGCTATTGTCCTGGGCGATAACCCGAACCCGGATCTGACCGATGTCCCCGCTGAATATGAAGAGCAACCCTTCGCACAGGGGCGCTCCTCACGCTACGACATCCCGCGGGTCGCAATGTCTTGCTCGATCAACATCCTGGATAAGGCAGCATTCTGCGAAGCGATGGACGTCAAAACCCTTTCCGAGGTCGATGGATCGACCCTCGCGAGCAAGATGACCGTCCTTTCTGTCGATGCGAAAACAGCGGGTCTATCTGGAATCGAATGCAGTGCCCCCACTGTGAAGAACGGCTTTCTCGCCTTCGAGACCCGAGCACATGTCGAGGATTTCGGCGCGCTGGTTCGAGAAGCCCGCGGCTGCTACGCTAATTGCTGGGCAGATGACGATTGGTATCCCGCGTCACCAGAAGACGCCCTCTATGAGATTGCCCTTGCCTCGAACGCAAATCCTTCACCAGATGTGATGGGCTTCGAGATCGTCGGCATGACGCCGATTGAGCCCGATGAAGTCCCAATGACCGAAACTGCTGAGGAGCCGAGCCTGTGACCCGCGACCTACCGCACAATGGCAGCGACCATGAAGAAAATCACCACTGGCGCCACATCAAACGCGGCACTTGGACCGGAGGGCATGCGTCCCCAAGCAACCCTATCCCTCAGGTCTGTGACCGTGCCGGGGTGCATCTGCTCTGCGCCGGATCGAATTCCGCGCTGACAGGGTTCGAGACGCCGGAAGCCGCGGAGCAGTACAGGTCGCGGTATCTCGACAACCTCTGGAGAACTGTCGATTTGCGCGATCCCGAGCCGGTGGACGATCTGCCAACACCCTGACCCCCCACATCCGTTGACAAAGCTGCGCGGATGGATTTGCAATCAGCGGGTCTTAGGCGATTTGAGCGAGGATATTTTCAGATGAAGTCTTTTATTCCAATTCTGCTGGCGGCCTCGATCGCCGTCCCCGCTGCCGCTCAGGATTTTGGTAGCGCCTTACTGATGGGCCTTGGAAGTAGCGCTCTCGATAAGGGCTCTGATATGCTCAAAGAGGCGCCCGAAGGCTTTGATCGCTTCATGAGAGATACGGAAGCAGGCCGGAATTACGCTTCAGAGGCTGCCTGCCTGGGAGAGTTGCAGGTGGGCATCAATGCCGGCACTCTCATGACAAACATGCTGCCCTTTTCTACCGTGGAGGCATTTGAGGATCGCCGGGGACCTGTTGGTCGCTTCCGGATTATGCTCAACGGTGAAAAGCATCACTTTGAAGTGGCCTGCGACGGGCGTAAAATGACAACGACTACCCTGCCTTGGGGTGAGGCGCCGGATCGGGACGCATTGGCAGATCGCTCGAGCCTTGATGCTGGCGCGGGTCTCTTGCTTCTGCTTCACATCCAAGGTGCATTCAAGGAAGAGGAAAAGGTCTCGGCCGCCCCCACCAAGAAGCATATCGATGAGAGTCTCGACGTAGAGGCACTCATCGCTGACATCGTTCGAGATTCGAAGGAGTATGCGCTTGGCAAAGAAATCTCCCCATGCTGGAATATCGGCGCTCTGTCCACAGAGGCTTCGAAAACGATCGTTGAAGTAGCTCTGCGGTTCAATGCGAATGGTACGCCAATTGCTTCATCAATGCGAATGGTCGTCAGCTCTGGTGGATCGGACTCCGCAGCCCAACAGGCTTTCGAGGCCGCAAAGCGCGCCATTATCCGCTGCGGGGCGCGGGGATATAACCTGGAAGCCGCAGACATTTCGGATGACAAGCTGATCATCCTGTCGTTCGATCCGGGCCGCAAAGGGCAGGCCCAAGGGATCGTTGTCAAGTAGGGCGCGCCGCGCGCCTTCCCCACCTTCAACAGTTTTTTTCGCAAAACCACCTCCCCATGATCCCCATCATAGGGTAATCTCCCTATCGAGACGTCAGCGGTAACAGCACGCCGGCTACGCACCTTTTCTGCAAGATGAACGAGATTACCATGGGCACCAAAACACTGAAGAAGCTGAGCCAAAAATCCAAAAACAAGCCAGCCGCGATCGCACTGAAGATCCAGAAACGCTCATGGCTGGTCCTGGCCTTCTTTCTGATCCCGGCCACTGCTGCGGCAATCATGATCCCGCTTGGTCTTTGGGTCCCCGGACTTGCCTGGCTGGAATAGCCTACCTTTTCTCTGATCAAAGCAGACCAAGGGAAGATCTTCTCTTACGCCAGTATCGCCCTGGCGTAACCGATCTGTTCAACTCCGAAGCACAGAAACGACAAAAGCCCCACCAGATGGCGGGGCTTTTTGAACGATCAGCAGTGAGGGTCAGTCTTTGAATTTGACCTTCAACAGGCCCAAGCGGATTGAATCCACCAACCGCATCTCGTTGCTGAGTACCGGAAGAACCATGATTAGAGGGACAGTTGGTGCCATGCCGCCGACGATTGCGAAGCCTCGGAAAGCCGGGAAGATACCGACGGCCAGAATGGTCAGGCAGCTAAAGGACACAACGATGCTGGCAATGATGATGGTCGAGAGCCAGGGCATCCACACGGGTCGTTTAAAAAGATCATCGTCCAAGAGGTATTCTCCTTCAGCGTTGAGCCAAAGCTAGAGATTTGAAGGCTGCGTTGCAAGCTCTGCACAAGCGATTGGGAGAAACAAAAAACCGGCCCCGCATACTGCGGAGCCGGTGATTTTGGAGCCTCAGTCCTGCTCGAGGACACCAGACCAGTAGAGGTATGACAGCCAGTCCGAGTGCAGCTCTTTCTTGATAAGATGCGCTTTACGAGCCATGTCACGCGGATCCATAGGCTTTGGCATCCGTTTCGGGCGGATCAGCTTGTCGCCCTTGCGCGAGTTGCAAGGCATGCAGGCCGAGACCACATTCTCCGGGCTGTTCCGTCCACCCCGCGCGCGCGGGATCACGTGGTCGAATGTCAGATCCTTGGTCGAGAACCGCTCGCCGCAGTAGAGGCAGCGAAATTCATCACGCAGGAAGATGTTCAGCCGGTTGAAAGCGACCTTCTGCGGCACTTTGATGTAGCGGGTCAGTGCCACGACACTGGGTGGGCGGTAGGTGAGGTTCGCCGAGCGGAATTCGACATCATACTCCTCCAGCACCGTGACCCGGTCCGAGAGAACCGCGCGCATCGCGCGCTCGAAGCCCCAAGTCGAGAGCGGGTGGATCCGAACCGGCTGAAAGTCAGCGTTCAGAACAAGGGCGGGGTAGTTTGGGGAGTGCATGATGGTCTCCTTCTCTTGAAAAATGCTCCCGTATCGGATGCCTTGTGACTGGCGAACTGCGTTAAAGGGTTGATGAAAAAGCCGCGCCCCGGGTAGGGTACGCGGCCGGTGTTGCGGGAGTGCCCCGCGGGGTTAGCCGTCCTGATTTGGGTCAGGGGACCGACGGAGGAACTTCAAAGCGACCAGGCAGACCATCGAGCTCAGCACCAAGGCGGGGCCCTGACCAGGACTGGCGCCTGGCCAATCCCTGCTTGCCGGTTGAGGTGTGGTGTGCGCTCATGGCGACCTCCTCTGAAGCTTTCGGGTACATCAAGCTTCACCCGCGCAGATGAAAACACGAAGAAGAAACTTCGCAATGATCATCACCAATAGTAAGAGTGTGGCTTTTTACCCAATGGCCAGGCAATCCCATCAGGGTCAGCACCGCGAAGGATCGCGCGCTCAAGACGGCGCTGTTCGCGGCGTGTCGGGCGGATATGAAACATCATGTTATGCCCGCTCGAACAGCTCGAGTAGAGGCGATGCACGTTATCTTCGCCACCAAGGCGACGGACCATGTGCTTATAATCGGACATCCCGAGGTCTTTCGTCCGCGGGCGTTTGCGTTTGTAGTGGGCCATCTTGGCCTCCATAGGTTGTTGCTACCTACATGGCGGTCTCCTTTCATCTGATTGGTTTTCGCAGTATACTCGATGCACCGAACAAGTCATGGAAAACAGGCATGGAAATCAAGGTCAGGGATCTTTTTTACATCGATTTCGAGGCTTCAAGCCTCTCAGCGGAGTCCTGGCCGATCGAGATTGGCATCGCCTGGATCGAGGGCGCCAGCGTGCAGTCCTGGTCGACATTGATCAGGCCGGATGCATCATGGGATCTCGAGGATTGGTCAGCGCAGTCCGCAAAGGTCCACAATATCCCCTATGAAGAAGTCATGGCTGCGCCCCGGGCGATTGATGTGGCGCATGAGGTGAAGGCCCGCTTGGAGGGCAAGACACCGGTCAGCGATAATCCTGAATTTGAGACGCGGTGGATGGCCAAGCTGCTGAAGCTCGCCGACACCCCTTCCCCCGAGTTTCTGGACTATGATCTTCTAGCCCATTCAGCCTGCCATAATCACCCGGCCGCTCTGGACCGGGTCTATGAGCGGCTTGAGCGCACACGCGTGCCGCATCGCGCCGGGAAGGATGCGGAGCGGCTCGCCAAGGGCATCCTGAGGGGTTTGAAGGTGATGCGGGAAGGCGAGCCCTCCACGGCACCAGATCCGGCCTAAGAAGCCGTCTCATCACCCAGCATGATGTCCAGAACATCTGATAGCTCCGCAGAACGGGCGACCGCCTCTTCATGGGCACGCTGCCGCGCAACCTCCATCTCTGCAGGATGCCGCGCGGGATCGTAGTCCTCTGGATCAGAACCGACGATTTGCACCTTCATTTCGAAGCTATCTGGCATGGGGCCGTTGAGCTTGAATTGATTTTCAATGCGTTCATACATCTCTGGCGGCAAATGATCCTTGAGACCTTCACAATACCCGACAGCGGAGTACCATACTGGTTCAGCTTTGTACCCTCTGGGTCGGCAGATGTAGTAGAAGTCCCATTCCGTCCAGCCGACCCCGTGAAGAATAGCCAGATCAGACCCGTAGACGAGGACCACCTGCCCAAAAAGCGGGCGGGCCTTTTCGGCAAGCTTATCGAAAGTGAGGACGTTGTCCATCAAGCCAGCAACTCACGGACGATGGCGGAGGCAGTCTTGCCATCATGGAGACCGGCGCGCTCATCTTTCAGGGCAGCCATGACCTGGCCCATGTTGGCGCCCCCATCAATCTTCTCTTGGGCAAAAGCCCGGAGCTCATCCTCGGTCATCTGCTGAGGCAGGAACTCTTCCAAGAGAGCCTTCTCGGCCCGCGCCGCGGCTGCAGCGTCATCCTTGCTGCGCGCCTCGTAGAGAGAAATGTTCTCATCGACCTTCTTCAGCGTTGATTTGATCTCGGCGATCACCTCGGCATCAGTCAAGTCACGCGGCGGCTTCAGGGTCTTGGCGCGTGTTTCCATCTCACCCTTCAGGGTAATGAGCGTGGCTGCCTGCGGAGATTTCGCCTTACGCAGCTCAAGGCTGCGGGCTTGGATTTTAGAGAGAAGCGTCATTCGAGCAGGCCTTCCTTGTTAACTTGCGAATTTGGTGATCCGGGCGGGATTCGAACCCGCACTATCAACCGCTTAGAAGGCGGCTGCTTATCCAGTCAAGCTTCCGGACCGGGTGTGTTTTTTGGTGTCCCGAGGTGGATTCGAACCACCGACTTCCCCTTTAGGAGAGGGGCGCTCTATCCACTGAGCTACCGAGACAAATTTATTATATTTCAGATATATACGCAGAATTTGGTCAGCGCCAGATGTATTGCGAAAAATATAAGTGGTAGGAGATGTCAGACTCGAACTGACGACCACGAGCGTTATGAGCGCTGAGCTCTACCAACTGAGCTAATCTCCCACTGAACTGAGAATTACGACCTGAACTGCGAAATTGCAATAGGTCAGGTAATAATTATTCTCAGACCGCGTGCGTTTATCTCAGTGCAATGCGATATTTGGCGCCGGTCCAACCCAACTCGGAATCCCGTGCCTCGATCTCGACGAAGGAAACGCCCTCTTCGACCTTCAACCCAGAGAGTGATCTCGTACGTGCGCGCGGACCTTCATGCGGCATATGCAAATCTCTTCTGCCAATCTCTTGGCCGATAGCATCAAGCACGCGCCAGCCGGTGACGTAGTCATCCCATCCTCGGTCCTCATGGACAATCGTCACGCTGAAATTCCACAGACCGTTTACACGCTCTGCGCTGGCGCGGTCGATGATCGGCACTTCGGCAGCCGCTGGCAGGACCATGAACCCAGCAAGGATCATTCCAGTGATCTGTGACAGGCGCATATTAAGCAGGCTCCGGTGTGTCATTCATCAACTCATCCACATCCATAAGGATGCTGCGCATTTCTTCAAGCGGATGTTCGTCTGTGTTCTCGGCATCGTCGGGCGTTTCGTCGCTGACGGTTACCATCAGCTCATCCATCACCTCCATCGGCCCGGCCACCGTTGTCTCCTCGAGATTGCCTTGAGGGGACTGCCATTGCACTTGCAGCTGACCGTCCATCTCCGGGTAGCCATCGAAGATCTCCTTGAGGACTTGCGCCGGAAGCCGATCTTCATGGATAGTACCCGCGTAGAACGCATGATCTTTGCTGTCGATGGCGTTAATCGCCCAGCCGTCATGCTCCCCCGGAATGCAACGGTCATCGCCCTTGACGGGGAAGACCTGAAGATAAGGACTATGAGGTTTTGCTTGCGACATTTCGATACCCTTTTCAATGCTTCAGACAATCATAGAGGACGTGCGAGAAATACCATTAAGTTTCGCTTCCGATATGCAGATTAGGCAGTTTCCGGCTGGCCCCGCTGCTGCGCGAGGATCAGGTCAACGACAACCACAGATAGCGGATCGACAGTCGACTGAAAGCCGGTACCACTCTGCGCGACACGGATCCGCTTCGGGCTCACCGAGATTACCTCCATAACGCCTTTCTCGAAGCCCGCATGGCTATTGTGCGCGCTCCAAAGAACGCGCGACCCCACATCGACTTTCTGCCCCAAGCAGTCCCTATGCATACTCACGCTCGTCGATGAAGAGTTTACTGGTGGCATTCAGATCCCATTGGAACCGGTCTTCCAAGATTGATTGCACCTTATCACAATGCTCCGGTCGGGTCTGACGCACCGAGGCATTGGTCTTCTGGACCTTTACGCCAAGGCGTTCATAGAGATGGACTGCCTCTTTAATGTCGATGAGTGTCACCGGCCCCAAGTCCGGCCGCGCCCAGCGATACTGGCTTTTGCGCGCGATCGGCGTTTTCTCCATGACATTATAATAGGGCAGAAAGGTCCCATCGTAGTTGATCGGATCAGTGAAAACCTCGAGGCTATCAGCCAGCCAGTCGGCGAAGGGTCGGTCCGTGTCATTGCGCAGGCGCTCGATCCAAGCTGCGCTGGCGCCGCCACCGGGCTTCGAGGTGGGGCGAAAATCAGTCATATAGTTATAGATCGACACCATCCGGTCAAACGGGTCCCGGATCAGGCAGTAGACATCCCAGTTCTCATAGCCAGCTGGGATCCCCGGCCGCTCCATGTGGCGATATAGCGTAATGGCCTTTGGGTAGGTTGCCTGTACCGCGTCGCGCAGCGCTGTCGAGCCGGTCCGCGGCGGTTGAATGATAACGCTCTGGATTTCTGGCACGATCAGCATGATAAATTCCATTCAATATAGCTTTGCGAAAAGTATTATGTCGCGCCATTCAGCGGCGCAAGGTTTGCACCGCGATAATTAGGTATAGGGCCTGCCGATGTGCTGTTACGCCAAAGACCTGTCTTCCTCTCCCGGATCTCCACCCCTGCAACACCAGGCAGATGATCCGGGAAGGACCCTGGTGCGTTTTTTGCAGGTTTCCGGCGAGGTGACACAATGGTGACCTCACTGGAACTCGGGTACGATACCTCCACAGGTTCAGCTTAGGCGGGCTGACTGCCGTGGGATTAACGCCCCGGTGATGAAAGAGGGGTCACTCTTTAAAGGATGGCTGCTCTTAAGCCTACCTGCCGGTGGTTCCCTATATGCGCTTCACCATAAAGCGCGGATGATGCCATACCCATTCCCAAGCATCTTTGCGGCCACCAATACTTCCTTCAAGGTCCGCTCCCCTGCTGTGCGCCGTATAAAACAAAGCGCCCCTAATTTTTAACGCCCCTAGCAGATGAGGCGATCCTGAGGCGATCATCGCATCAGGATGACGTAGAGGTAAGGCCTGAGCCACACACCTCTAGTTGGTTCGATCTCTCGACCTCCGCCCTTCGACAGTCCCCTGTCTCCAAGCACCTTCCAAATCCAGAAGGCGAAGCGGCCGCTAAACTTTAGCCAAGAGATCTGAGGGCAGAGGCATCCTGAATTCTATTCAGGAAAGTGTGCCGAGGGGAGCGTCCTCCCTGCCCTTTTCGTGACCATCACGCCTTGCAGCATCACGGCCTTAACTGGATGCCAGGCTAACAGTTGCCTGGCGCGGGAGGGTTACGGCTCCAACCGAGGCTTCAAAGGTCTTGAGACCTCCAAAGAAATGCCCTGTGGGTTTCCTAGCAGGATTGCTCCTGCGAAAAAACAGAGAATATCATGTTATCCACAAATCTGATTTAGCATCTCACAGCCCGATAAAATAATGGGTTCCAGAGATAGATGTGGAAAACCTTTATTGGGGATTTGCATGGTGAAACAGTTGCGATGATTGTTGCGAAAAGCAAAACAGCGGGATCAAGCAAATGCAATTTCTCTTCGCACTCCTCGGCCTTCTTGGGGCCATTGGCATGGCCGGCGGCGGCGGCTCAAAAGACAAGGATGAGCCCTCCTCTCCAGATGAGCCGAGTACACCCGATCAACCGGATGAACCTGAAACTGGACCTGATGACCCCGCTGAAGATCGGGAGCTTCCCGAACCACCAAATGAAGAAGACATCTGGGGTTTTTACGAGGTAGGCACAGAAGCGGACGACCGCCTTACCGGATCGGCGTTCGAGGATGTTCTGATTGGCGGCGGCGGTGAAGACAAGATCAACGGCTATAGCGGTGATGACTACCTGTCCGCCATGAACGCCACTGGCCTGACCGGCATCTATGGGCAAGACGGCAATGATACGATCATCGGGTCCGTCCCGGGCGGGGGCCAAATCCATATTGGCGCGGGCGACGGCGATGACCGCATCATCATGGATCTGACCAACGACGAAGGACGCCAAGGGCACCATGTCTATTCTGGCCGCGGTGAGGATCGTTTCGAGTTTGAGAACATTGATCAGATCAATTCGCCCGTTATTGGCCGGCTTGATGATTTTGACGCCTCGCGCGACAAAATCTTCATCGAAGGCGAGGAGATCGACCTCACGGCGCCGCCCGCCGGTGTGGATGTTGTATCTTATATGGACGAACAGTGGCTGCGCATCGATGACAAAGCGCTCTATGCCCTTGAAGGCGCCTATAATGGCGGATCGATGCAGCATTTTGCGCCCCTACCCGATGACATGTCACAGCTCGAAGTCGTCGACTGGGTGGACCAGAAGAATTTCGTGTCCAAAGACGAGATCAACGTGGAGGAACTCTACCTCAATGAGATCGAGGTTCTGGGTCAGCATGGTGTCGGCACCGAGGGCGATGATTGGATTTTTGACGAGCAGCTGAACGGTCACAACAACCCGACCTCCGACCCTATCGAAGGTGTCGACCATACGGATTTGGAGGGCAGTGCCTCGACCTACATTCTGGCAGGCGCTGGCGATGACGTCGTCGACGCGGGCAAGGGTTTTGACACCGTCTATGGCGGCGACGGCAATGACTATATCGCTGGCGGTATCGATGATGATCAGCTTTTCGGCGGGGCTGGCAATGATGTCCTCTTTGGTGGGTCTGACAACGACTTGCTCTCCGGCGGCCGCGGTGACGACCGCCTTGAGGGTGGCACCGGAGATGACACGCTGATCGGCGGTGCCGGCAAGGATGAGATGACCGGTGGCGATGGCGCAGATACCTTCGCTTTCGAAGCCGGAGACCTGAAAGTCTGGTCTGATCTTGAAGGCAGCGACGCCGAGAAATACGCCCAACTCGATGTCATCGAGGACTTCAAAATTGGCGAGGACAGCATTTCCTTTGGCGATGACATGGGAGTCAGCGAATTGAGTGATCTCTCAATCTGGCGCGTCGACATCGAGGATGAGGGCATGTTTGCCGTCCAGATCCGCGACACCGAAGAGCGCTTCCTGGTCAATGCTGATGACGATGAGGGTGACGATGAAAACTGGGGCGACATGAGCGACGAAGAAAACTTCATCTTCTAACGCCGCACCCAGATGCGAAAAACGCCCCGCATTTTCAGTCTGCGGGGCGTTTTTGTTTGTTTGGTGCCCTCGCCAGGATTTGAACCTGGGACCCCCGGTTTCGGAAACCGATGCTCTCTCCACTGAGCTACGAAGGCAGATACTTGTCACACAAGTTTCGGGTGTAGCTCAGATCGGCAGCACCTCTTTAGAGGTGTGAGAGATCACTGAGCTATCAAGGCAGGCTCCTGAATACATTCAGGACCAATGATAGCGTAACCCGGCAGTGCATTGTGAAATGCATGAGCCAGCGATATCGCATTCATGCGATACGCGTCGCTCCAACGAGTTTCCTTCGGAAATCTCTGGGAGAGGGAGAGCTACCAGGGCAGAAAACTGCATAGCAGTTTTTATGGGCAGCTCAGCCCGGCAGGATGGTCGTATAACCATCCCAGAGGGGAGCTACCCGTTTAGGCGATATGCCCGCGGCTGTCCTCACGGTACCGCGCGATCGTCTCATAAGTGACCTGACGCATCTCTGAGACAGTCTCCACCGAGCGGACGGCGACAGCGCGTGTCCAATTGGCGATACGGGCCGTCAGACGGCCGCCCTCCTGAGAGATATTGAAATCCAGCGCACCATCAAGGGTGCCGCGGACTGAAGTGTTGTCGATATGCTCAATTTTGAGAGCCATGATATTATTCCTTTTCGTTGCCAACGAGAGCCGGATTGCTCCTCCGTGGGCGCGTTTCTTTTTGTTGAGCACGACAGATATAAGATGGCTGTTTCTGACAGCAAATGCTGCCAGAACAGTCCAAACTTCTCCGCAGTGCCGGGAGTGTTGAGGGGGCAAAGCTATGTCCAATATCCTGCCCGAGGCAGTATTTCGAACGGCATTACCCGGGATTGCCACTTGGCGCGCCCTTTTGGCGTCATGCTACAAGTGGTTGATGCGTATTTAAGGTACCGCCTCTGGAAAAGCAATGCCTGCTTTTTCGCGTTGCTCTTCCATCCATGCGACATCCCTTTCGAGATCCACATGCCAGATCAGGTCAGCCTCAGTGAAGACCTTGGAAAGACAGCTCTCGAGGTCTGCCTTGCTGGCATCGAGCGGACGCGCACAATGCTGCGCGACCTTGCGCAGCTTGTCATGCAGTCGCGCCACCTTTGCGCGCTCCCGCTCGAGCTCGGAAAAGCTGTCGTAGTAACGGGTTTTTGCGCGAAGCTTCGCGAGCTCCTTCTCGAGCCCGTCAGGCGTTACTTCTGGCGCCAGGCTGATGCGCACGCTGTCTGCCCCGATGGCGACGCGGTGATTTTCGATGACATCATCGAAGGTCTTCTCTGTATGCATGATGATGCCTCCTGTTGTGAGATTTGGGTTTAGGTCGTTTCTGGCAAAGGAGTACCTGCTTTGCGGCGAGCATCCTTCATCCAGACAATGTCGACATCGAGATCAATATCCGGGACCTCAATGTTGTTGTCGTCCAGTTCCTGGCGTAGGCGAGCAATCTCGGCCTGGGCGCGCTCAAGCTTGGTAAAGCCCGCGTAGACATCCATCTGCTTCATAACAGTTCGGATGCTGTCGGCGAGAGCATCGGGTCGTGTATCAATTGGCATTTCCGTGCCCTCCTTTTCATTGAATTGGCTACCCACCAGGGTTTCGACCTGCGACATGGTCGCCCTGATCGCATGCGCTTTCGTGCTTCCTGTCGCTTCGAAACCCCTTGCGGGTCGTCGCAACGCTCCCCCGGAGCGTTTCTTGCAATTGGCTGCCCACCAGGGTTTCGAGACGGCGACATGGTCGCACCGATCGCATTCGCTCTCGTGCTCCCTGTCGCTTCGACCCCCTGTAATAGGTATATCGCAACGCTCTGGGGGAGCGTTGCGATCAGATGGCTGCCCACCAGGGTTTCGAACCCCGATCTCAAGATCCAGAATCTCGTGTCCTACCGTTAGACGAGTGGGCAAAGTGGATGCGATGGCGCATCCGTTGTTCGGTGGACGGCCCGGCAGTGCCGGGCCGTCATGCTGTCCAGGAACCTTCTCCAGAGCACCCTCTTGCCCTAAGGTCTTACAGGGGATTTTTCCAAATCGGCTCGCAAGATAAAGCCAGCCCGTCCGCCACTACGCGCTCCACGGTCCGGCCAGCAATCTCATGGCGGATGGCAAGGGATTCGAACCCTTGGAACCCTTACAGGCTCTCCAGCTTTCAAAACTGGCGCATTTGACCGCTCTGCCAGCCATCCGTATTCGTCGATCATCGGCACGGGCCCGGTGAGGACCGGTGCGTGGTGCCACCCACCTTCCCGGTCTGCTCTCCACTCATCCGTTACTCCCGGAAGCTAACCGGTTCCACGAGAAGCCATCACCCGGGCTTGGCAATTCCCGGTCACTGGCGTTGCAGAGCCTCCCCAGGTCAGCTTAACAGGCCTTCCTATAGCCCACCGGACCCGTGCGGATGATCGATTGTGTTTGATGCCACCCACTACATGGCGTCCGATACTGGCCTCTTACAGGCACGGCCTCAGAAAAGGCGCGGCGTGGACCCGCAGGACATCCTACTTCATCTTTAACGACCTCAGGGCATATGTGAGGTCGACCGCCGGGCCGCATCATGACGTGCGACACAGGCTGTTCTAATCTGCATAGCTCGGAGGCGCTCTGCTGCGCGCTCAGCGCCTTTGGAGGTCTTTGTTGCCCACCCGGTGGCTCTGGCGGCCACCGGGCGCTACGGGCGCTCCTTGAGCCTCTGCGCAGGGGTTGCCTGCAGGCAGCAAGGATCCGGATCACCCCCGAAGGAGCTTCCCCGATGCTGTTGTTGGTACCAGTGGCCGGACTTGAACCGGCACGCCTTGCGGCAGGAGCGTTTGAAACTCCCATGTCTACCATTCCAACACACTGGCATCTCTTCATAAAATGGTGCGACCGCCTGGATTTGAACCAGGGGCTTCCTGCGTGTCGGGCAGGCACTCTCCTGCGGCGCCCTCACGGCCGCCGCGTCCTGAACTTCATTCTCTCCCCCGGAGAGAATGATCGCTCCGCGACCGCTCAGAACCCACTGAGTTACGAGCCCATGAATTTGGTGCGATTACCTGGGCTTGAACCAGGGGCCTCCTGCGTGTCGGGCAGGCGCTCTACCGCTGAGCTATAATCGCGAAACTGATGGTGCCGGACGAGGGACTCGAACCCACGACCTGCTGTTTACGAAACAGCTGCTCTCCCACTGAGCTAGTCCGGCATTGAAGATGGCGTACCATCTTCTCCGGACAGCTCAGCCCGGCAGGTGATCCATGCGCATTGCGCAAACTGGATCACTGAGAGGGAAGCTAGTCCGGCAAAGCCAGAGCTATGTCTCTGGCAAACTAGATAAATTCTACGGCATTTCGGTGGTGATGAATGTCCCATCATAGAGCACCCCTGCTCTTTGCAGGATCTTACGTGCTCCATGATCATCGAACAGCGGCCCCGGCCGGCGCCGGCCGCCCGGCAGGATCTCGTTGCCCCATTTGTCGTAGGTCTGATCTGCAGCGAACCCTTCGGGCAGCACCGGATCATCGATCCCGCAGGCCGCGCGGATTTCTTCGACTGAAAGCACCATCATCTCTGCCTTGAGATGGCACTGCGAACAGAGGGAGGATCCGTTCGACAGATAATATCCGCCGTCCGCAAAGAGTTTTCGCTCGAGGATGTGATGGGCATCCACCGCTGGGGCGCCGCATGTCACGCATATATTGCGATCGCGCTTGAAGACGCCCTCCCGGAAACTATCGCGGTCGAGCAGCTGGTCTGTCATGGCGCTCCCCTTTTGGTCTTGCCGGTTGAATTGGTCGCAGGGCTCAGACGGTAATGAGCCGCCCCTCCGGAGATTGCTGGCCGCCCTGCTCTGCCATACTTCGCGCCGGCTCCCGCGGGTCTCGACTTCGCGGGGTATCGGCGTGTTTCAGACATTCTCATTGTGTTTGGTACCGGTGACCGGATTCGAACCGGCACTCCTATCGGAAGGGGTTTTTAAGACCCCGATGTCTACCATTCCAACACACCGGCATGATTGCGAATAATGGTGCCCCCACCAAGGTTCGAACTCGGGACATCTTGATTACAAATCAAGCGCTCTACCAACTGAGCTATAAGGGCATGAAGCTGCACAGCAGCTTTAAATTGTAGCGTCACCCGGCAGTGCATCGTAAGATGCATGAGAGGGGGAGCTATAAGGGCATGAAGCTGCACAGCAGCTTTAAATTGTAGCGTCACCCGGCAGTGCATCGTAAGATGCATGAGAGGGGGAGCTATAAGGGCATGAAGCTGCACAGCAGCTTTATATTGTAGCGTTACCCGACAGTGCATCGTGAGATGCATGAGCCAGTGATATCGCATTCATGCGATACGCGTCGCTCTAACGAGTTTCCTTCGGAAATCTCTGGGAGAGGGAGAGCTATAAGGGCATTCATGTAAAGAACGCATTGTCTATGGTTGCGCAGGCTGGAATTGAACCAGCGTAGACAGATTTATGAGACCTGCCGGGGACAACAACACCCACCGCGCGTGCAGAAGGCCCCGGACGGGGTCGCCTGCAGACATGGTGTAACCAATGAGCTCTCACATTGCGTAGCTAGGTTCGATTTCCAAAGCGCGTAGCTTGGCTCTCCTACTCCGCTCTAAAGCAGCGGTCAGCCGGGCAATGTTATCGTTTCCAAGAAACCTACGCGCATCCATCGCGTTATCGCTTGTGGTATTGCCACGCAGGACAGGGAGCGCACCGCTGCGGTGATTTGCTTGATCAATATTCCGCAGAAAGTAGTCGAAACACCCCTGTAGGCCACTCACCTTGCTGGCGTCCACAAACTGTTGGCGATGATCGCCATTAAGGGTCAGGAATACCGCCCCTCGATACACGATAGAAGTGGTCTTCGACCGTGGATTTGATATCGAGGCATTCAAGCTCACCTGGAAAGATCCGCGGTCAATTACAGCGTTCAGCGCAACACCACCTTCAGCTGGCTTTTGTTTTCTCATGAACATCGAATTCTCCTCCGAGCGGATAAATCTGGAGGCGCACTCCATATATTCGAGAATGCAGTGAACATTGCGAAAAAGCCAACAGGCCGGTTGATTGAATTGGTAGGTCCTGATGGATTTGAACCATCGGCTTTCTCCATGTGAGGGAGGTGCTCTACCGGGCTGAGCTAAGGACCCAAAAAAACACGTGAGTTTTGTGTTGGATTGGTGGAGCCTGGCGGGATCGAACCGCCCGCTAGGCTCCTGTATGTTATGCAGGTGCTTCCTCATTGGGCTGCGCTCTTGCACCAAGATAAGTGTCTCGACGAGATATCATAGCATAGCGACACAATCGAAGGAATGCCGGTAATCTGCGTCATACCGCGCCGCCTCAATTCTCAGCCTAATCCTTAACGATATTTCACAATTTGTGAAAAAACATCAAAACATACTTTCATTTCCTAATATTTGTACAATATTAGCATCATGAAGCGTTGTGACCATCTTCCACTGTTAGATGCGAACCCAGGTAAAATCCGGGCTCTGCGCGAGGTATTGTCCGCCTTTCGGGCAGCCGCGCCAAATGTGGCTGCCGATCAGTGGCAGAGGTTCTATGAAACTGGGCGCTTCAACAAGATGGTCACAGCTAAAGACGAAGCGACCTCACCTCGCCTGTCTCAAGCAAAGGAGAGCCTCGGCTCAGCCCGTATGCAGATGCTCCGCTACCAAGCCGTTGGGCAGCTCGAAAGCTTCATTAAGAACCGGGCGAATGATTTCCGCAATGTTGTGTTGGGTTCGTCAATTAATGGCGCAACACGTCATCGACTTTTAACTATCAACAAGCTGGAGGCTTGGTTCCTTCGAGAGCCAATATTCCTTAGAAAGTCAAAAACTAAGCCGGATATTCGGATAGAAGACGACGTCCGGCGCCTTGCTCGCTCGATTATGCGTGCAGTTCTGGCACGTCATCGTAGGCCGCGTTTTAACCGCGTGGACCCATGGATTGACCAGCGTCAAGCGAAGATCGGCTCTGCTGAAACCGCAGCACATGCCCCTCTATGGGTCAGCATTCGAGGCATGCGACGCGAAATTGGAAAGAGCGGCAAGCCGAAGCGAACACAGGCAACCATCCAAGTGCCCGTGAAGTCCTACGCCTGGTTCGAGAATCGCGGCGGCGATATTGCCAAAACCCTGCAGCTGATCGAGCGCGGCGCAGACCGAGGCAAACCGGGAGCTCTCGTCATCGGCGTGATCTCTGACATGGAGAAGCCATTTGGCGGTAGCCAAATGGCCTATCAGCCATTGCGGGAAGAACTCTCGCTGGACTTCGGTCTCTCAGTGTTGTTCGCCACGCCCGACGGCGATCTGCTGGGTCGCAGCTGGTTCGATCAGTTGAAAAAACACGACGATCGGATTGTCGGCCTCGCACGACGCCTGCAGAAGCAAGGCATCCGCCCGAACCAGTCAGCCCGATATCGGGCCCGGGTCGTAGCCCTACGTGGCTTCATCAAGACCGAAATCGGCCGGGTATTGAACCGGTTAATCCTGATGAAGCGGCCGGCACATTTAGTAGTCGAGAAGTTGGACTTCCGGGCCCCAGGTCTTTCCAAGCGCCTTAATCGCATTCTGGCGCGATCTGGTCGGAAGGTGATCCGGGAGAAACTCAAAGATCTGCAAGATCGCTTTGGGGTCACCTTCGCTGAGGTGAATCCGGCCTACTCCTCGCAAACCTGCTCTGGCTGCGGCTTCGTCGCCACGGCGAACCGCAAGAGCCAATCGGAATTCTCGTGCCGCAGCTGCGGCCATGAGATCAACGCCGACGTGAATGCGGCACGCAATCTGGAAAGCGGACGTTCCGCTTTCGATCGGAGCGCGTTCCACACGACGGCAAAAAGCCTCAGTTTGACGGTCGAACGTCATTTGGAGCGCGTTGTGGCCGGGGATCGGGTGATCTCCGCCAAGGTGTTGAACAGCCCGTATTATCGGGCAGCAAAAGTAGCAGCAGCCTTGGATGCCCCACTGAAACGGAAACTCAGACCACCAAATGTAGTGGCTGATGTGTCAGCGGGTTAATCACCAAAGTCCCTTGCTTTAGCCCAGATAAGCTAACGGTCCGGTATATATTTGAAGGGGTCCTCACCCCGTTTTGCGCCCGCTGCGCGGATCTCATCCTTTCGCATATGGGCCTCCTTTTTTGCTGTTGGTGTTCTTTGAGCCGGCAACCGGAGCGACCCGGAGCATCATGAGTGCCAGAGCTTCACTTCCCGCCGCGGACGGGGCTCTTAGCCGGCAGTGTCTATGGAGCGGGCGAAGGGAATCGAACCCTCATCCTAAGCTTGGAAGGCTTCTGCATTACCGCTATGCTACGCCCGCGCTCCCGGCCGAGGCCGATCTCATACCCAGCCCATGGCAGGGCTAAGCGAAAAATGGAGGACCCTCTGGGATTCGAACCCAGGACCTACTGATTAAAAGTCAGTTGCTCTAAGACCAGCTGAGCTAAGGGTCCATTCGGCGCGACACCCTACGAAGGAGGCGTCGCGCTGTCTGCATCATCTTCAACTTCGCATCCGATCGAAGCGATCATGTCCTCGAACAGACTGCAGGTGTTCTGGTCGAAGGCCGACAGGCGATCGCCGAAATCAGTTGCAGCCATGGAAAAATCAGGAGCTTCACCACCAATTTTGCCCATGATTAGCCCGGCCATCACATGCGCCTCGCCCATATCCCAAGCGAGCTTGGCATGCTGACTGCCCCGGGCGCCCACGCTGATGACATTCGACCGTGTGGGGTCACCGCAGATTCGGGCGCGGAAGGCGGCGATTGCCTCGCTCTCTTCATCACTGAGGGGTGCAATAGGATCCGGAGCGGAGCCCCGTGCCTTCACGCAGGCTTCATACATACGCTCCGCAGCCATCTCAAAGACCTTCGCGTAGCCCTTGGCAGACATCACATCCACAGCATCCTTGTCAAAGACGGCACTGAAGGCCTCAAGGGCACCACTCTCTACCTGCACATCGATGCAAGCGTCACAGATGTGGCCGCCCATCTCGAGGGTTTCAGGTGCCGGGGCGACCCAGACCAGCTTGGTCTCATCGTATTTCGTCGAACCGTACCCGCCGTAGACATAGTCGCCGTGATGGGTGTTGTCTTGGTCGTGGTCTTTTCCGCAAACCTGGCAATCGTATTCGAACATCTTTTCTCCAATGCAGTGTTGCTTTCTACAATAAGGGGTGGTTCTGAATATCGCCATATGCACTGCGAAATTTGTTATTGGTGGTGCAGGAAGGACTTGAACCTTCGGCCTTCTAATTATGAGTCAGACGCTCTAACCACCTGAGCTACTGCACCACTTTGAGGTTCAAAGAACCTCAATGGGCAGTAGCGTAAACCGACAGTCGTTCAGGCCGTAAGGCATGAACGACGAAAGGGAGAGCTACTGCACCGTATTTCGATTTCCACACCACACTGGAGCGATGTGACTTTTGATGGCTGGAGAGGCAGGACTCGAACCTGCAACCACCTGGACCAAAACCAGGGGCTCTACCAATTGAGCTACTCTCCATCACGCGCAAGGCGCGAACTGGTGCCGCAGAGGAGGATTGAACTCCTGACCTCGTCATTACCAATGACGCGCTCTTCCACTGAGCTACAACGGCGCTGGCGATCAATGAATTGATCGTCACGCTGTGGCGTAAAACCGGCAACACATCGTAAGATGTGTGAGAGGTTGAGCTACAGCGGCAGCAAAAAAGAGAAATATTCCCTTTGCGAAAATGGTACGGATGAGAGGACTCGAACCTCCACGATCTTTCGACCACTGGTACCTGAGACCAGCGCGGCTACCAATTACGCCACATCCGCATGTTGTTTTTTATGAGCAATGTGGCTCCGGATATCACCGCCAGCTTTTGCTGGCCGTGACGAGAGGAATGCCACATCCGCATGTTATTGATCGAGCTCAGGCCCCGCACGCGTAACACCCATCATCAGTGGGGTAGTGGCAACGGTCTTCATGCACGGGATCATAGATAGGTGAGAACCGCTGAGCTCGGAACCGCAGCGCATTTGCTGCAGATCGGAAATCAGCATCAATAGGGTGGCGGAGGAGGCGGGATTCGAACCCGCGGGACCCTTGCGGGCCCGCCGCCTTTCCAAGACGGTGCCTTCGACCACTCGGCCACTCCTCCGTTTTCCGCCGAGGCGGTTGGTACTTCCCCTACCCGGCCCGCTGGCCTGCCCGGGTATTCGCTTTCGCGTTGCGGGTTGCTCTTCCTCCTTGCGGTCGGAAGTGGGGAAATTAGGTTCTTTGCAGTTTTTGCAAAGAAGTGTTGGAGGCCGGTCCCGGAATTGAGAAACCCTCGCGTGCGCGGAGCGCATCGCTGTGGTTCTACGGGCACGCAAGCTGCGCACCCTTGGGCGGCATAGTCGCTGCTCGCTCCTTGCCGCTTCAATCCGATGACCGGCACAGCTTTCTGACAGTCCCCCGGACTGTCAGAGCCAATTATGGAGGCCGGTCCCGGAATTGAACCGGGGTAACTGGGTTTGCAATCCAGTGCGTCAGCCACTCCGCCAACCGGCCGTGCGAAGCCTTTATGGCTCCGGTACTTCATCCGCTGCATGCCGTTCATCCGCCGGGAGAGCTTGAAGCTCTTCAAGAGCATCGGCGAACTCATTCGAGAGGCCCTTTTCTGAGATGAACCGCAACGCAAGCTGCGCCAAGTCCTCGCTGATTTCAGCATCGAAAGCTGCGATGTTCTCGATCCTGTGGTCGCCCTCAGTGTGGGTCCAGTCGTCTTTATTCAATGCCATATGAGTGATCCCTATCTCGGCGTATTCCAGTAAGGATCGTATCCTGAAGATGCGAAACTTTTGAGGACTTTAATTGGTGGAGCCAAGGGGGCTCGAACCCCTGACCTCTTGCATGCCATGCAAGCGCTCTCCCATCTGAGCTATGGCCCCAAAGGGTCTCATCGAGACCCGCGGGTTATCGCGCGACCCGGCAGTGCATCTTCAGATGCATGAGAAGGTGAGCTATGGCCCCGTGTTCTGGCGGACAGGGCGAGATTCGAACTCGCGGAACCTCTCGGTTCGCCGGTTTTCGAAACCGGTGCATTCGGCCGCTCTGCCACCTGTCCATGAGGTGCGGCCTGTTGTTGGCAAGGGTGGAGGGAGTCGAACCCCCGCGCACGGTGTTGGAGACCGCTGCTCTGACCACTGAGCTACACCCCTATGGAAACTGCAAGGCAGTTTCAGGTGGGGAGCTCAGTCCGGCAGTCGCTTTCCGACCAACGATAGGAAAGCGATGAGAGGAAACTGAGCTACACCCCTATGAGAATTGGCGGACCGTTAGCCGCCCCGGGTTGGACCCCGAGACGTTTGACCCCGTGCTCACGCACAGACTTGATACCCCGCGACGACCCGCACGCGGCAGAAATGGCTCCCCAGGCAGGGCTCGAACCTGCGACAATCTGATTAACAGTCAGGCGCTCTACCAACTGAGCTACTGGGAAAGAGGGGGTGCGCCCCCGTTCGGAGCTCAGCCCGGCAGTCGCTCGAAGAGCGATGGGAGGGACTGAGCTACTGGGAAATAGAGGAATATGTTCCTCATGGTTGGTGTCCCCGACCGGACTTTAACCGGCGCCCTCTTCACGGTCCGGACCGTGAATTGCTCCTTCACCAAGCTGCGGGGACTGAATGAAACGTCTTTCCGAGGTATCTGCCCGAGGGATCCCTCCCTCTGCAAGCATTTCGCCAGGGCTGCGCCGCGGTATCCCGCTGACCAGTGCTCCCTGACCGCGCCCAATCGCGCGCCACAGTTAGATCGTTTCATCCAATTTGGTGGACCCAGTCGGACTCGAACCGACCACCTCCGCCTTGCAAAAGCGGCGCTCTCCCAGATGAGCTATAGGCCCTGATATGGCTGCAGAGCAGCCAGCTGGCCTATAGCGTAAACCGATAGACGATCCGAGATGCATTGCATCCAATGTGGATCTGCCGAAAGGGAGAGCTATAGGCCTAGATGGCCACAGAGATGTGCAGCCGTCGTGTCTGATTTCAGGGACATGGCGAAGCGTACGGGGTTCGAACCCGTGATCTCCTACGTGACAGGCAGGCGTCTTAACCGCTCGACTAACGCTCCAAGAGAAAAATCGTTTAGATTTACTCGTAAGAGGGACGGGTATGCTTGCGCATATCCCTGCCTCCATGAGGGCCATGCCCTTGAAATCAGACGTGAAAGTGATGGTGCCCAGGGTGAGACTCGAACTCACACGGCCTTTCGGCCACTGACCCCTCAAGCCAGCGCGTCTACCATTCCACCACCTGGGCAATTTGTATTTGGAGACCGGATTGCGAACGTAACCGTTGGGGAGCGACCCCTTGGGCGTATTCTCCGATCTTTTGAGTTCGTCCTTCAGGTAGCTACTCCCTATCCCGAACCCCCTAAGACCTTACCGGCGACCTCCGCGGCTCCCGCGGCGCTCTGCCTGAGCTGCTCCAAATGTCGTGTCACCCGCCTGCTCGAGGCGGGTGATGTTCTTGTTGTGTTGGTTGCGCAGGTCGGACTTGAACCGACGACCTCGTGGTTATGAGCCACGCGAGATAACCATCTTCTCCACCGCGCATGCAGAGGGCCCCTCAGGGTCGCCTGCAAACAGGGTGGTGTTGTTGCTCGTAAGAGAATGGTGGTGGCACGAGGGATCGAACCTCGGACATCAGGATTATCGGTCCTGCGCTCTACCAGCTGAGCTATGCCACCGCCGTGCGGACCACAGGCCCGCAATAGGGCACTGCTCAGTCCGGTAGTCGCTTTCGGCATTGAAACCGAAGGCGACGAGAGAAAGCTGAGCTATGCCACCATTGCCGGGAGATCATTCCCAGCTTGTCGTTCTGCCTGGCCGGAACAGGTCCAGCATCCTCCCTCATAGCGGGCCGCTTTAGCATTTAAGCTACAGGCATTCCCTCAGATGATCAGTCCGAGGCGGCGAATGGCAAAGCGCTTTGCCACGTCGCGTGAGATGACACCTTCCGATGTTCTGGTGGAACTGCGGGGAACCTAACCCCCGATCTCGGCTGCGCTGAGTTACAACGTCCGTCCTATAGTATGGAAGTCCCGTGTTCTGGAGCGGACAAGGAGATTCGAACTCCCGACCCCAACCTTGGCAAGGTTGTGCTCTACCCCTGAGCTATGTCCGCATCGATTGTTTGGCCCGCGCATCTGGTGTCTCACCAGAACCTCCCTGTCGACAACAGGCGCTCTTTCTCGCCGTGCCGGAGCTCCGGGAGGGCGTTTAAGCTATGCGCGGATATCGTTCGAGAATGCCTGTGGCGGGGGCTAAGTCCCTCCAGGTGTTGCGGCCTGGACTTCGCCCTAGCAACGTCGGACCGCGATGCTCTCCCAAGGTTTTTGCAATCCTCGGGCTCCTGTCGCGCCGCCCCCGGCAAAGACATTCTCGTTGTTATGGCGGGGCGACCGGGAGTCGGTCCGGCGTCATGCTCGTATGTCGTAGCCTCTGGCAACCATACTCCCTGACGCTTCGCCTCCCGGCCCCTCGTCGCATCTCAGCCCCTCCTCGAGAGCCCGAGCCTATTATGGCGGAGCGACCGGGAGTCGAACCCGGTGACCCCGAAGGGCCTACAGATTAGCAGTCTGCTGCATTACCGTCCTGCCCCCGCTCCAAGGGTTTCGGTGTTTGTTCGGCGCGGATGGTTCTAACCCATCATCGAGAGGTGCTACCCCTCAGCATCATGCCAGACGCGCCTGACGGTTCTCTTCCCTGACCCCTGCCCTCAGGGAAACGACGCCCTGAGCGGTGGCGACCGGTAACGCCGACCGCGGGTCGAGATCCGTGTCTCCTTGCGATACGATGATCGCCTGCATTACCTGACCGGCGGGATTTGAACCCGCGACCTGCCTGCAAGGCTGCTCTACCAGCTGAGCTACGGTCTTTCTCACCACCCATGTCTCCGTCACGGCCGCTCGGGCTGGGCAAAGGGGCCGGTACCGACCACGGTGAGAACGTTTCGTCTGCGGGATAATCCGCGAAAATGGAACCGAAGCCCGGCCTCGAGACGGCGCCATGGTCGACGGCGCGGGCTTTGCCCTTCCGTCTCCCTGTCGCTTCAATCCCGCACTTCGGTTGGAACGCC
>Ga0209344_10001053_pt1 | contig 39469 bp, 32 predicted proteins | sample Cruoilmetagenom6_FD_187293 | JGI IMG/M metagenome (GOLD analysis project Ga0209344, IMG submission 187293) | Oil polluted marine microbial communities from Coal Oil Point, Santa Barbara, California, USA - Santa Barbara Oil Seep Sample 6 (SPAdes)... | ecosystem: Environmental > Aquatic > Marine... | reverse complement strand
TTTTCGCCTGCCAAGCGACGCCGCCAAGCCGGTCCAGTTCGGCACTGGTATCTTCCGAGCCGTAGCGGGACAGCAATTCGATGTTTTCAACCGGCAGGTAGAGCTTGTCGCCCCGCGCATATTCGATTTCAACGCAATCATGCGGTGCCCCGGCGGCCTCAATGGCGCGGAGACCAATGAACCGGCCAATACCGTGGTCAACGTGAACGACCAGATCACCGGCGGAAAGGCTGGTGGCCTCGGTCAGCGCATCGCTGGCCTTTTTGCGCCGCGCCTGACGGATAATGCGTTCGCCCAGGATATCCTGTTCGGACAGGACCAGCAGCTTGTCAGCCCGAAAGCCACTTTCCAACCCGAGCACCAGCAGCGCGGTCATGCCCTTGGCGGCGGTTTCGGCCTCATGCCAATTGGCGGCCATTTGCAGTCTGGTATAGCCGTGATCGCTGAGGACCTGGGCCATGCGGTCGCGTGTGCCCTCGCTCCAGCAGGCGAGAATCGTGTGCCGCCCGGCCTTTTCCTCGGCCTTGAACAGCGCAATGACCGCTTCGAAAATATTGCTGTCAGCGGATTCCCGTTCGGCCGCGAAACTGGGGGCCATGCGCCCGCCAGCGTCGCTCATGGGAATGGTGTCCCCTGCCGGGGTGAAGGGCGAGAGCTGTACCGCGACCCCGCCCGAGAGGGCGTAAGGATGCGCATCGACCTGATAGAGCAGTTCGGGCCGGATCGCCTTATAGGGCGCGCCGCCGCCGGGCTGTTGCCCCTTGCCCATGGCTTCATCGCGGGCTTCGAAATAATCGGTGATCTGTTCCTGACGCTCGGTGAAGGCCTGGTCGATCTGATGGTCGTAGATGAAGGCGGCATTGCCGGTATAGGCGACGAGCGGATCGAGGCGCTCATAATAAAACGGCAGCCAGTGTTCCATGCCGGGAAAGCGCTGGCCGGCGCTGATGGCTGCATAGAGCGGATCATCGGCGGTATTGCCGCCGAAGGTTGCCGTGTAATTGCGGCGGAACCGGCGGATCGTGTCTTCGTTGAGCACCACTTCGCTCATCGGGGCGAGCGCAAAGCGCTTCAGCGTGCCGGTGGTGCGCTGGGTGTCGGGATCAAAGCTGCGGATTGATTCAAGCACCGCGCCGAAGAAATCAAAGCGCAATGGTGCCTCTTCGCTGGCCGGGAACAGATCAACGAGACCGCCGCGCACGGCATATTCACCGGCCTCGCGCACCGTGGGGACCCGCAAATAGCCATTGCCTGCGGCCCAGTCGATCAGGGTCTTGCTGTCGACCACTTCCCCGGCGGCGGCACCAAAGGACATGGCGCTGACAATATCGGTGGGGGGCAATTTCTGGATCAGGGCATTGGCGGTGGTGATGACAATCGCGCCGCGCGTATTGGGATTGCAAAGGGCCGCCAGCGTGCTCATGCGCGCCGAAATCGCCACCGCATTGGGTGAGACGCGATCATAGGGCAGACAGTCCCAGGCCGGCAGGCCCAGAATCGGATGGCCGGGCATGAGCTGGCGCAGCACTTCTTCCATGCGCGACTGGCGGCGGCCGTCCCGAGCGACAAAGACCGCGGCGACGCGATCATCCGGCGCTTCGGCAATGCGCTGCTCGACAAAGCGCGCCAGAACCACCGGCTGCATCCCGTCGGGGACATTGACGATCATCTGTGTGGGGGTTGCCGCCATATGCAGGTCGACGTCGTTCATGGGGTTTTTGTACTATTCATCTGGAATTCGATTATTTCACGCAACAGGTCGCCATCGACATCATCGGGGGCCGGCTCCTGCCCCATCAGCCATTTGAACAGGTCGGCATCCTGCTCGTCCATCAGGGTTTCAAGCCGGGTCAGCGCCGCATCGTCATAGGTCTCAAGATGGGCGTCGGCGAAATTGCCCAGAATGATATCCATTTCCTGCATGCCGCGATGCCAGGCGCGATAGCGCATCCGGCGCCGGCGGATGGCGATATCTTCGGGTATTTCGCTTGAAAGGGACATTGTATTTCCTGAGTGCAGATACAAGGCGCTTTGTTTACGCGTTCATAGCGGCGTTGTCAGCCTTTTGCCACGGGCCGACAGCGGTTAAAGTCAGATTTTATTGAATGATCCCATGAGGCCTCACTTGTCCCGCCCCGTCGTGCTCAATCCGCTGTTTCGCTCACTGCGCTCGCTCAAAGGGGTCGGGCCGCAGTTGAATACGCTGATGGCGCGATTCTTCGGCGCGCCGGACGGGCAGGAAGCCATTGCCCTTGATGTGCTGATGCATATGCCGAGCCATGTCATCGACCGGCGCAAGCAGGTGGGCATTGCCGAGGCCTATTTCGGTTCGATTGTCACGCTGAAACTGCATATCGACCGGCATCAGCCGCCGCCCAAGGGCCGCCCCAACATTCCCCACCGGGTGTTTGCCCATGACGAGACCGGGGAGATCCAGCTGGTCTTCTTTCGCGCCCAGGGCGGCTGGGTGGAGAAATCCCTGCCCGAAGGCGAGGAACGCTATGTCTCGGGCGAGATCGGCTTTTTTCAGGGTGAAAAGCAGATCACCCATCCCGATTATGTGGTCGCGCCGGACAAGTTCGACACGCTGCCGTTGGTGGAACCGGTCTATCCGCTCACCCATGGCCTCTCGTCCAAGGCGCTGACCAAGATCGTTGGTCAGGTGATGGACGCCCTGCCGGTGCTGCCCGAATGGATTGCGCCGCAGCGGCTGCACCCGTTCAACTGGCCGGCCTTTGATGTGGCCATGCGCGCCATGCATCAGCCGACCAGTCCCGAGGAAGCCGAGATTACCGGGCCCGCCCGCATGCGGCTCGCCTATGACGAATATCTGGCCGGGCAGCTGACGCTGCAATTGGTGCGCTCGGCGCTTGTCGCCAAACGCGGGGTTTCGCGCCAGTTTACCGGCCTGCTGACCGATGCGGCTGAAGCCGCCCTGCCCTTCGCGCTGACAGACGGGCAGAAACAGGCAATCGCAGATATCCGCGCCGATCTCGTCTCCGAGAACCGCATGTCGCGGCTGTTGCAGGGCGATGTGGGTGCGGGCAAGACCGTGGTGGCGCTGATGGCCATGGCGGCGCTGGCCGAAAGCGGGGCGCAATCAGCACTGATGGCCCCGACCGAATTGCTGGCCGCCCAGCATTTCCGGACGCTGCAGCCGCTTTGCGAGGCCATCGGGCTGAAATGCGTGTTGCTGACCGGCAAACAAAAGGTGGCGGAACGGCGTCCGGCGCTTGAGGGGATTGCCGACGGGTCTATTCAGGTGGTCGTGGGCACCCATGCCCTGTTTCAGGCCGATGTGGAATTTCACAATCTCGGGCTGACCGTGGTCGACGAGCAGCACCGGTTCGGGGTGCATCAGCGGCTGGCCCTGTCGGACAAGGGCAAGCATACCGACCTGCTGGTGATGACGGCAACGCCGATCCCGCGCACGCTGGTGCTGACCCATTTCGGCGATATGGCGGTCAGCGTTTTGCGCGAAAAGCCTGCCGGGCGGCAGCCGATTGATACGGCAGTGATGTCGATTGGAGACTATGAGCGGGTTATCCAGAGGCTGCAAAGCCGCATTGCGGAAGGCGCGCAGGCGTTCTGGGTGTGTCCGCTGGTGGAGGAATCAGAAAATCTTGACGTAGTCTCGGCGCAGGACCGGTTCGGCGAGCTGGTAAAGGTGTTCGGCGACCGGGTGGCGCTGGTGCATGGGCGCATGACCACGGCGGAAAAGCAGGAAGCCATGGGCCGGTTTCAGTCCGGCGCGGCGCAATTGCTGGTGGCGACCACGGTGATCGAAGTGGGTGTTGATGTGCCCAACGCGACGATTATGATCATTGAACATGCGGAACGGTTCGGGCTGGCGCAATTGCATCAGTTACGCGGCCGTGTGGGGCGCGGCAGTGCCCGCTCGGCCTGTCTGCTGTTGTATAAGGGCCCGTTGAGCGAGACGGCAAAGGCGCGGCTGGAGACGATCAAGAACTCCGAGGACGGGTTCGAGATTGCCGAAAAGGATCTCGAATTACGCGGTCAGGGCGATATTTTAGGGACACGGCAGTCCGGCATGCCCGGCTACCGGCTGGCCCAACCCGATGTGCACCGGCATTTGCTGGAATTCGCCCATGATGATGCCAAGGCTATGCTGGAAGGCAATCCGGGCCTGACCGGCGCAGAAGGTGACGCCGCGCGAACGCTGCTTTACCTGTTCCGCCGCGACCTTGCCATTCCGCTGATCCGGTCCGGCTAGAGCTCAGACCTGCGCTTTGGGCTTGGGTTCATTCCGTTTTGACTTGGCGGTGATCGCCGGCGGCACGGGTGTTTCCTTGTCGCCATAGCTGGGGGCCACAAGACCCGCCGAGATGATCAGCTTGGCAGCATCCTCGGTGGTCATATCGAGAATGGTCACCTGGCTTTTGGGCACAAACAGCAGGAAACCCGAGGTCGGATTGGGTGTGGTGGGCAAAAAACAGCTCAGTATCGGATCGTCGCTGACCACTTTTGAGGCGACTTCACCTTTGGCCTCGGTGGAAATCAGCACAATGGCCCAAATGCCCTTGCGCGGATATTCGATCAGCCCGACCTGTTTGAAACTCTGGCTGCTCTGGGTGACCACGGTTTCAAAAATCTGCTTTAGCCCGCCATAAAGCGTCGAGATCATCGGCAGGCGCGACAGGAATTTTTCGCCCAGTTGCAATAGCGAGCGCCCGACCAGGTTGGCGGTGAGAAAGCCCAGCAGAATAATGGCGAGAACCGCGACCAGCAGGCCGAAACCGGGCACATGCACCGAAAGGTATGTATCGGGATTATATTGCTGCGGGATCATCGGCTTGACGAAATCGTCGACGATGCTGATGATCCAGCCCGCGATATAAAGCGTGATGCCGATGGGGCCGGCGATGACCAGACCTGTCAGGAAATAATTGGTAATCCGTCGCCCAAGCGGGACCCGGCCCGGATGCAGGTGCGGTTCTTGCGGCGGCGTATGCGGGTCGTTCACGTTGGCGGGACTCCAAGGCTGTCTCAGACAATATAGGGAGCCGAAGCATCCCCGCCAACTGCCGAACAGGTCATCAGTTCACTTTTTTGCCTATTCGACGGTCACGGACTTGGCCAGATTGCGCGGTTGATCCACATCCGTGCCCATGAAAACCGCCGTGTGATAGGCCAAAAGCTGCACGGCAACAGCGGCGACAATCGGCGCGACGAAGCTGTTGACCGAGGGCATGACGATGGTTTCGATACCGTCATTGCCAATGGCTGCCGCCCCTTCTGCATCAGTGATCAGGATGATGCGGCCTCCGCGGGCGGCCACTTCCTGCATATTGGAAAAGGTTTTTTCCATCAGCTCGTCCGAGGGCGCGACGACAATAACCGGCATTTCCTCATCCACGAGGGCGATGGGGCCGTGCTTGAGCTCGCCACCGGCATAGCCCTCGGCATGAATATAGGAGATTTCCTTGAGCTTGAGTGCGCCTTCAAGGGCGATGGGAAACATCTGCCCGCGCCCCAGATAAAGCACGTCCTTGGCCCGTGACAGGCTTTTGGCCAGCACTTCGATCTGGTCTTCGCATTGCAGGGCATCGGCGACAGCACGGGGCAGATGTTCGAGGGCCTTGACCATTTCCTGCTCGGCTTCGGCGCTCAACGTATTGCGGGCGCGGCCGGCGGCGATCACCAGACTGGCGAGAACGGTCAATTGGGCAGTGAAGGCCTTGGTCGAGGCGACACCGATTTCGGGGCCGCAAAGGGTGGGGAAAACCACATGGGATTCGCGGGCAATGGTGGATTCAGGCACATTGACCAAAGCGGCAATATGCTGGCCCTGTCCGGCGCAATACCGCAAGGCCGCCAGCGTATCGGCGGTCTCGCCGGACTGGGAGACGAATAGCGACAGGCCGTCCTTGTCGAGCGGGGGTTCGCGATAGCGGAATTCCGAGGCCACATCGACATCAACCGGCAGGCGGGCATAATGCTCGAACCAGTATTTGGCAACGCAGCCCGCCAGATAGGTGGTGCCACAGGCAACAATGGTGATCCGGTTCAGGGCCGCGAAATCAAAGGGCAGTTTTTCGCGAATGGCGATGGTTTCGGTGGCCATGTCGACGTAATGGGCCAGGGTATGCGAGATGGTTTCGGGCTGCTCGTAGATTTCCTTGGCCATGAAATGGCGGTGATTGCCCTTGTCGACCTGGGAGGCGGAGGCCACCGAAATCTGCTGGATCCGATGCATCGGCTTGCCGTCAAAATCACGGATAACCATGCTGTCTTTGGTGATGACAGCCCAGTCGCCCTCTTCAAGATAGGTGATGCGGTTGGTCAGGGGGGCCAGGGCGTAGGCATCCGAGCCGAAATACATTTCACCGTCGCCGGTGCCAATGGCGAGGGGCGAGCCTTGCCGCGCGGCAATCAACAGGTCGGGGTGGTCGCGGAACAAAAACACCAGACCGAAGGCCCCGCGCAGTTGTTTCAATATATTGGCAACCGCCGTCTCGGGATCGGCACCCCGGTCCATCTCGCGGGTGACCAGTAGCGCCACCGGCTCGGTATCGGTCTGGGTCTGCGGCTCATAGCCATCGGCTTTCAGCTCGGTCAGCAATTCGCGGAAATTCTCGATAATGCCGTTATGCACCACAGCGACCCGGGCGGTGGCATGGGGATGGGCATTGTTCTCGGTTGGGGCGCCATGGGTGGCCCAGCGGGTATGGCCGATGCCGGTCAGCCCCTCGAGGGGTTCTGCGACCAGTTTGGCCGCCAGATTGCCCAGCTTGCCTTCGGCCCGGCGGCGGGTGATTTCGCCCTTGTCGATCGTGGCGACACCAGCGCTGTCATAGCCGCGATATTCAAGGCGCCGCAGCGCATCGACAAGCCGGTCGGCGACAGGTTTAGTCCCCACAATTCCAACAATCCCGCACATAGGGTCTAACGCTCCTGCTTGCTTTTTTTGATGGCTTCGGCCCGCGCCCGCAATCGGGGCGCATAGCCTGCCTTGTTTTCCTGCCGCGCCCGGCCAATGCCGAGGGCGTCGCCGGGGATGTCCGAAGTGATGACACTGCCCGAGGCGATATAGGCATTGTCGCCAATGCTGAGTGGGGCGACCAGCGAACTGTTGGAGCCCACAAACACGCCCTCGCCAATCAGCGTGCGGTGCTTGTTGATGCCATCATAATTGCAGGTAATCGTCCCGGCACCGACATTGGTTTTGGCGCCAATCTCGGCGTCGCCGATATAGGACAAATGGTTGAGCTTGGCACCCGCCCCGATTTTGGCGTTCTTCACTTCAACGAAATTGCCAACCTTGGCACCTTCGGCGAGGTCCGTGCCGGGGCGCAGGCGGGCAAACGGGCCAATTTCGGCATTGGCACCGATATTAGCACCCTCGATATGCGAAAACGCCTTGATCCGCACCCCATCGGCTACCGTTACAGCCGGGCCGAAATAGACATTGGGTTCAATGGAAACGTCGCGGCCGATCTTTGTGTCATAGCAGAAATAGACGCTGGCAGGATCGGTCAGGGTGACCCCCTCTTCCATCATGGAGAGGCGCAGGCGCTTTTGAAACAGGGCTTCGGCTTCGGCCAATTGCGCCTGGCTGTTGACGCCCATGACGTCTTCCCAAGGGGCAATGGCATAGCCGACATCGCAGCCGGCAGCATTGGCATGCTCCACCAGATCGCCGAGATAGAATTCCTTTTGCACATTATTGTCGTCGATCTTGACGATGGCATCGCGGAACACATCGGCGCGGAAGGCCAGGATGCAGGCATTGCAAAGCCCGATCTCGCGTTCTGCTGTGCTGGCGTCCTTGTGTTCGCGAATGCCGAGCAGCCGGTCGCCATCGGTCAGCAGGCGGCCGTAACCGCTGGGATCTTCCGGCTCAAAGCCGAGAATGGCGGCATCCTTGCCGGTATCGAGCCGGTCGAAGACCATGCGGAAGATTTCAGGCCGCAACAGCGGATGATCGCCATAGACCACGGCGATATAGCCTTTAACATCGCGCCAGAGCGGTTCGGCCATCAGGGCGGCATGGGCTGTGCCCTTGCGCTCGGTCTGCTGGAAGAATTGCGCATCCGGCGCGGCGGCATGCACGGCTGCTTCGATCTTTTCATGGCCCGGCCCGGTGACCACGGCCAGATTGGTCGCGCCCGCATCGGCGGCGGCGCGCACGACATGGCTGATAATGGGCAGGCCTGCCACAGGGTGCAGCAATTTCGGGCGGGATGATTTCATCCGCGTCCCCTCGCCCGCCGCCAATACGATTACCGTCAGTTCAGTCATGCAGAAATCCTTCGCGCCAGACCTGTCCGGCGTGTTTTACGCAATTTTATGGCAGGATCGGATTGCCAAGCCAATAACTTGTTCCAGTAGTGCTAAACTTAAATCCGATAAGCATGATTCGTCAGCGGTATGGGGCAAGGTTTGGCGGAATCCGGGGAACATTTCCGACAATCAGACGTGACATTTTGGGGCATTGCGGCATTGGTCCTCAGTGCGCTGGCGTTTTTGTGCGCGAATTTGGGCGCGATTCTCCCCGCCCATACCCTCACAGGTCTGCATTCTACCCGGCTTGACGGCGGCAATCTCAATTATTTGCGCACCCAGGTTGCCGAATTGCGGGATGAAGCCACAAGAATCCGTAATGATAACAGCCGCTTGATGAACATGCTGACGCTGGCCGAGCAGGACCAGAACGCCGTAACCCAACGGGTTGGTGCCATTGAAAGCTCGCTGCCGGTCCTGTTCGAGACGGCACAGTCCCCTGCGGCCAATATAGACAAAAGTTTCACCACCTCGGCGATCAGCAATGATTTGCCCGTTGAAATACGCGAGGCTGATGGCGGCACTGTGGCGATTGTCCGCCGCCCCATCGAAGAGGCGGAACAGCCCAAACCGATTGCCCCCGTGCCCGAGACGCTCAGAATGCCCGCCATGCCGCTGCCCCTGCCGCCGCGCATTGTCGGGTCGCTGCCAGCGCCCGCCGTGGCGTTTGGCATTGCCCTTGGGCCGCAGGTGACGGTGCAGGATGCCTTTGTCGCCTGGAAGGACATCACCACAAGGGCGGGGCCGTTGCTTTTGGGACTGGGGCCGCTGCTTTCGGGCAATGCCGGGGTGGAGCAGCAAAGGCTGGTCGCCGGGCCGATCGGGGATTATGAACAGGCTGAGCAATTATGCGTCCGCATGATCCGCATTGGCATCAGCTGCCTGCCGGTTCCCTATGCCGGGCAGGCCCTGCCTGAATAATCAACCAAGCCGATGCAAAAGCGGTTGACAGTGAGCGACCAGTGACTATGTTCCGCCGCAGTTTGCTGACAACGCGCACACGGCGTGTTGGTACTTTTTCGGCAAACTGATTTCTGGCATGAACGGGTGGCAACACTCGTGGCTTTTGAAGCGATCATGTCTTGGGCGCCCGTAGCTCAGTGGTAGAGCATCCGACTTTTAATCGGATGGTCGGTGGTTCGACCCCACCCGGGCGTACCACTTTTTCCCTCGACGTCTCCGCATTGCCCCTCAGGCAGTCTTGACCGAAAATCGCGAAACCGCGCCTTCGAGATCCGTCACAAAGCCCCTGAGGCACGAGGCCACTTCCGAGGCGCGTTCAGTTTCCGACAGGGTCGAGTTCATCAGCCTTTCCACTTCCTCGATCATGTCACGCGCTTCGGCGAGGAAGGACCGGTCATTTTTGGCCGAATTATTGATTTCCGAGGTCACCCTGGCCGCGGCGTCAGCCACCTCGGCGATCCGTGCCAGCGTGGCCTGAATTTCATTGACCGATTCCACCCCACTGGTCACCAGCCGCTGATTTTCGGTGATGATCTGGTTGATATACTCGGATTGCTCGGCAACCCGTGTGGCCAATTGCCTGACCTCCTGGCTGACAACGGCAAAACTTTTGCCCTTTTCGCCGGCACGGGCCGCTTCAACCGATGCATTGATGGAAAGAAGATGGGTCTGCGCGGCGATTCCCTCGATCATGTCCACCACCGCCAGCACCTTTTTCGAGGCCGATTCAATCTGTGCCATCTTTTGCTGCGCATCGGAGACGAGCTGAACACCGCGAACGGAAAGTTCGCTTGTCTCAGCCGTGGAATTCAAGGCGAAGGTGGCATTGTCAGCCGTCTTTGAAAGGCCCTGATACACATTTGTGATGTGATCTGCAGTTTGCTGGAGTTGCTGCCTTTGGGTGACGGACTGGCTTTTGATCGCCGCATTCGCCGCCTCAAGCGTGGTGGCCGACGCGTTGACCTGACCGGATGAGGCCCTGATGGTTTGAATGACCTGGCTGGTTTGCCGTGTGGTATCATTATAGGCGGTGCGGATGGCTGCGAAATCACCGCGTGCCTCACCAATTTGCACTTCACCGAGCTCGCCGCTGGACATGGCCTCAAGGGCGGAACGGATGTCATTGACCATGTCGCCGACGCTGTCGAACAGCCCGTTTATGCCATTGGAAATGGTTTTCAGCATGCCCGATTTCCCCTCTGCTGACATGCGATCCCGCAGGTCACCGCTTCGGGCAAGCTCGATAATCCTTGAAATCTCCACCACGGTTTCCTGCTCGATAAGGCGATAGGCTTCCTGTTCTGCCACACCTTTTTGCTTGACGATGTCTTCTGCCTCGAGCCGTTCCAGCAGGCTGTTGAACAGGAACGCCAGCTCGCCGCTTTCGTCCCCCGGCTCGACATGGAGGCGGTGGGACAGATTGGCATCGCCCTTGACCATTTCCATCAGCATTTTCTGCAATTCGCCGGAACCGAGGGTGACGCCATGTTCGGCAGCATTGAGGCCTTCGCGTTCTTCATCTTCGGAAACACGCAATCCGATAAGCACATCAATTATTTTGAAAACAGTCAGACTGATGGCCATGGTCCAGACAAATGCCACCCCGACCCCGGCCAATTGAACAAGGAATTGATGAAAACGGGACGCCGCGCCGAGCTTGCTCTCAAGGGCAAACGCGGCCAGCAGAATTGTGCCCAATGCACCACAAACACCGTGGACGGACACAGCGCCGACGACATCGTCGAGTTTGAATTTTCTCAAGATGATTTCTTCACTTGCGACCACAGCCAGGCCGCAAATAATGCCGATAGCCACAGCACCATAAGGCCCTACTGCATCACATCCCGCCGTGATGCCCACAAGGCCGCCCAGCATGCCATTGATTGACCGTGTCGGCTGGAATAACCCGTCCCATATTCGGCCCGCGATAAGGGCGCCAACGCCCGCAAACGACGCTGCCAGAATGGTGTTCGCGACGATGCGCGCGAAAGCCGGGGTGCCCGACGTTGTGGAACCGCCATTAAACCCGACCCAGCCAACCAGCAAAATCATCGCCCCGGCGGTTGATAATACCAGGGAATGTCCCTGCAGCAGGTTGGGTTTGCCCTCTGCATTGAACCGTTCCAGGCGGGCACCGAGCACAATGACCCCGGCCAGCCCGGTCCAGCCACCGACGGAATGGACAACTGTTGAACCCGCGAAATCCATGAAACCGAGATCGGCGAGCCAGGCAGAGTTTTCGCCGATAAGCAGGTTGCCCCAGGCCCAATGGCCGAAAACTGGATAGATCACCAAGGCCAGAACAATTGCCATGACAAGGTAGCCCGAAAATTTCATGCGCTCGGCAACGGCGCCGGAAACAATTGTGGCCGAGGTGCCGACGAAGACCGCCTGGAAGACAAAAAATGTATATGACCAGTCATCGGTGTCCGCAAATGCCGTCAGGGAGCCGAGTGACCCGATCCAGCCACCGATGCTGGGTCCGAACATGATCGAAAAGCCGAGCAGATAGAACACGACGGTTGCGAGCAGGAAATCGGTGATGTTCTTTTGCGCGACATTTATCGAGTTTTTGGAGCGGACCATGCCCGCCTCGAGCAACAAAAAACCCACCTGCATCAACAAAACGAGCGCTGCGGCAGTCATGGTCCAGATGTGATCTGAATTGAGCTGTTGCGCCGCTAATTGCTGATCAACATGGCTCGCCCAGGCGGCAAAATCAGCGGGTAGTTCGGCGGCCTGCAGACCGCCAACCCCTAAAAAAACGAAGGCAAACACCCAAAACAGCGGCGAGTTTATAATTGCCGGAATAGTTTGATGGGTTCGCCATTCGTGACATGCAACGCCATTGACTGCTTCAACCATTCCCGCGCCCCCAAGCACTTCACTGGCGACCCGGCGCCAGTAAGTTGCAGCAGAGACTCATATATTATGGCTAAATTTGAGTTAATTAGTCCGGTTTGTGGCGCCCTCAAAGTAGCGGCCGGGGTTTTATTGACCCCGGCATGCGCGCCCTACCCCTTCATCTGATGATAATAGGCCAGGAGCCCTTGCGTCGAGCTGTCATGGTCCGCGCCATTGGTTGCGCCCTGCACATTCGGCAACAGCGCCTTGGCAAGCTGCTTGCCCAGTTCCACGCCCCACTGGTCGAACGAGTTGATGTTCCAGATCGTCCCCTGCACGAAGACCTTATGCTCATAAAGCGCGATCAGCTGGCCAAGGGTTGCGGGATCGAGCTTGCGGTAAAGGAGCGTGTTCGACGGGCGGTTGCCGGGGAAGACCTTGTGCGGTGCCAAGCCCTTGATGGCGGCCTTGTCCATGCCGGCTTCCTTGAGTTCGGCGATAACCTCATCCTTGCTTTTACCGAGCATCAGCGCTTCAGACTGGGCAAAGCAATTGGCGACCAGCTTGTCGTGATGCGGGGGCATGCTTTCCTGCGGCTGCGCGGCGATCAGGAAATCGCAGGGGATAACCGAGGTGCCCTGATGGATCAGCTGATAAAAAGCGTGCTGGCCATTGGTGCCCGGCTCGCCCCAGATGACCGGGCCGGTATCATGTTCGACCGGCTTGCCGCCAAGGGTGACCGACTTGCCGTTTGATTCCATGTCCTGCTGCTGCAAATAGGCGGGAAAGCGGCTGAGGCGCTGGTCATAGGGCAAGACCGCATGGGTCGCGAAACCCCATTCATTGCGATACCAGACGCCGAGAACGGCCATGATCACCGGCAGGTTGTTCTCGAGCGGCGTGGTGCGGAAATGATTGTCCATGGTCGCCGCGCCCTTGAGGAACATGGCGAAATTCTCATAGCCGACCGCAATGGCGACCGGCAGGCCGATGGCGGACCAGACTGAATAACGGCCCCCCACCCAATCCCAGAAGCCGAAGACACGATCGGCACGGATGCCGAAGGCATCGCAGGCCTCCAGATTGGTGGAGACGGCGGCAAAATGATCGTTGACCGCTTCATCGCCCAGCGCCCCGGCCAGCCATTGGCGGGCGCTATTGGCATTGGTCATGGTCTCGTCGGTGGTGAAGGTCTTTGAGGCAACGATGAACATGGTGCGTTTTGGATCGAGGCGTTTCAGCGTGTCATGCATGCTGGCGCCATCGACATTGGAGACGTAATGGGCGCGCAGATCGGCGCGGGTATAGGGCTCAAGCGCCAGGGTGACCATAGCAGGGCCCAGATCCGAGCCGCCAATGCCGATATTGACGATATCGGTGAATTGTTCGCCCGTATGCCCCCTGATGGAACCGTCGCGTACCTGACCGGAGAAGCTCTTGATCCGCTCGAGCACCTCACGAATGCCGGGCATGACATCTTCGCCATTCACCAGCACCGGCTCCTCGCCGCCATAGCGCAGCGCCATATGCAGCACGGAACGGCCCTCGGTGACGTTGATCGGCTCGCCGGCCCACATGGCGTCGCGGCGCGCTTCCACGCCTGCGCTGCGCGCCAGATCGATCAGCGCGGTCATCGCCTCGGCATCGATGCGGTTTTTGGAATAATCGAGAATGATGTCGCCGCAATTCGCGGAAAAACTGCGGAAGCGGTCCGGGCCTTCAGCGAAAAGCTGGCGCATGGGCCGGTCCGTGAGGCGTTTGCGATGCTTTTTCAGGGAATCCAAAGTGGTGGTTTTGGTTTTTGCATCAGCCATGTGCCTGGTCTTTCTTTAATCCAGCGGTGGCATGTCGCCCTTGGCCCATTGGGACCGTGTAGCCGCTGCAAAATCATTCATCCGGCCCTGCGCAATCGCTTCGCGCGCGCCAGCGGTCAGTACTTGATAATAGGATAGATTGATCTGCGAAAGGATCATCGCACCCAAAATCTCTTCTGTCTTTACCAGATGATGAAGATAGGCCCGTGAAAACCGGCGGCAATTCTCGTTCGGCGAGGCCTCATCCAGCGGACGGTGGTCATCGCGATGCCGGGCATTTTTCAAATTGATCATACCCATGGAGGTATAGGCATGCCCATGGCGGCCGGCTCTGGTGGGGTGCACGCAATCGAACATGTCGATGCCGCGCTCAATACCGCCGAGAATATCGTCGGGCTTGCCCACCCCCATCAGGTAATGCGGCTTTTCGGCGGGCAGTTCGGCGACGATCTCATCGAGCACGCGGAACATCACCTCCTGCGGTTCGCCCACAGCAAGACCGCCAATGGCATAGCCGTCAAAGCCGATGGATATAAGCCCTTGAGCCGAACGGGCGCGCAGATTGGCGTCATCGCCGCCCTGCACAATGCCGAACAGGCCGCGCTGCGGCTGCTGGCCGAAGGCGGCTTTCGAGCGGTCGGCCCAGCGCAGCGACAATTCCATGGCGCGCTCGATTTCCCTGGTCTCTGCGGGCAGTTTCAGACATTCATCAAGCTGCATGATGATGTCGCTGTCGAGCAGGGTCTGGATTTCGATCGAGCGTTCCGGGGTCAGTTCGTGGGTCGACCCGTCGATATGGGATTTGAAGACGACGCCCTTTTCATTGAGCTTGCGCAATTGCGCCAGCGACATCACCTGAAAGCCGCCGCTGTCGGTGAGAATCGGAAATTCCCAATCCATGAAAGTGTGCAGGCCGCCGAGGCGCGCCACCCGTTCCGCGCCGGGGCGCAGCATCAGGTGATAGGTATTGCCCAAGAGAATATCAGCACCGGTGGCGCGCACCTGTTCAGGATACATCGCCTTGACCGTCGCAACCGTACCCACGGGCATGAAGGCCGGGGTGCGGATATCGCCGCGATGGGTTTTGATGACGCCGTGCCGGGCCTTGCCGTCGGTATGGAGCAGTTCAAAGCTATGCGGAATCATGCGCCTGGCTCGCCTCGAAACAATAGCGACGCATCGCCATAGGAATAGAAACGATATTCATTATCAATGGCATAGCGATAGGCCGCTTGCATGGTCTCAAATCCTGAAAAGGCGCTGACCAGCATGAACAGGGTCGAGCGTGGCAGGTGAAAATTGGTCATCAGGATATCGACGGCTTTAAATCCATAACCCGGCGTAATGAAGATATCGGTGTCACCGGAAAAGGCTTTTAGCGTGCCAGTTTCCCGGCAGGCGGATTCGAGCAGGCGCAGGCTGGTGGTGCCCACGGCGACAATCCGGCCGCCCGCTGCCTGTGCAGCCTTTAACCGGGCGACACATTCGGCACTGACTTCGCCCCATTCCGCATGCATTTTATGGTCGTTGGTATCGTCGGCCTTGACCGGCAGAAACGTGCCCGCCCCCACATGCAGGGTGACATGTTCAATGCCAATGCCCTTGGCTTCAAGCCGCGCCAGCAGCTCTTCTGTGAAATGCAGCCCGGCCGTCGGGGCCGCGACCGCGCCATCCACTTGCGCATAGACCGTCTGATAATCCTGTTTGTCACGCTCTTCGAGCGGCCGCTTGGCACCGATATAGGGCGGCAGCGGCATGGCGCCGTGGGATTTGATGGCTTCGTCGAGATAAGCACCGCTCAGATCGAATTTGAGCAGCACCTGCCCGCCTTCGGCAATGTCGGCGACGGTCGCCTCGAGTTTTTGCAAAGCGCAGGCGCGATCCTCGATCTGGCCGAAGATCAGCCGGTCACCGGCTTTCAATCGTTTGGCCGGGCGGGCAAAGGCGAGCCATGCGGCCTCCCCTTCCCGCTTGTGCAGATTGAACGAGACCGAAGCCTGATTGCCGTCGCGATGGCGGATACCGCGCAATTCTGCCGGGATGACCTTGGTGTCATTGATCACCAGCACATCGCCGGGGTTCAAGAGGTCCAGTATGTCGGTAAAGACCCGGTCCTCGGGCTGTTCCCCGGGCCGGACAACAAGAAGCCGCGCGGCATCGCGCGGCTCCGTTGGGTGCAGCGCAATCCGCTCGGGCGGCAGGTCGAAATCAAACTGGTCGACACGCATGCGCTAAAGGTCTTTGTCTCTTAAACGTCAGCAGCAACGCGCATCGAGACAATATTGTCCGGATTGCGCACGGGCTCGCCACGCTCAAGTTTATCGACAGCTTCCATGCCATCGGTGACTTCACCCCAGACCGTATACTGACGGTTGAGGAAAGGCGCATCGCCAAAGCAGATGAAGAACTGGGAATTGGCCGAATCCGGATTGGACGAACGGGCCATGGAGCAGGTGCCGCGCACGTGCTTTTCCTCGTTGAACTCTGCCTTCAGGTCGGGCTTGTCCGAGCCGCCAGTGCCATTGCCCTTGGGGCAGCCGACCTGGGCCATAAAGCCGTCGATGACACGGTGAAACACGATGCCGTCATAAAAACCTTCGCGCGCCAGTTCCTTGATGCGCTCAACATGGTTCGGTGCCAGATCAGGCCGCAGCTTGATGGTGACAGTACCCTTGCTGGTTTCGAGCAGAATCGTGTTCTCGGGATCGTTGGCCTCGGCCATAAGTCTTCCTTTCAATGCAATAGAGATTTATTCGCCGGCAACTGTCATTGAGACAATCGCGTCGGGATCGGTGACCATACCATTGGCACCGCCACCTTTTTTGATGGCGTCGACATGTTCCATGCCGGAGACGACCTTGCCGAATACGGTATATTGGCCGTTAAGGAAGTCAGCGTCGCCAAAGGTGATGAAGAATTGCGAATTGGCCGAATTGGGATCGGCGGAACGCGCCATGCCCAAAGTGCCGCGTTCAAACGGCTTGTCGTTGAACTCGGCCTTGAGGTCCGGCAGATCGGAGCCGCCCATGCCGGTGCCGGTGGGGTCACCTGTCTGGGCCATGAAGCCTTCAATCACGCGGTGAAACACCACGCCATTGTAAAAGCCCTGGGCTGCAAGGCTTGCCACGCGTTCGGCATGGCCGGGGGCGACATCGCACCACAATTCCAGCCCGACCGGGCCGTCTTTCAGCTCAAGGGTGACGTTGATCTTGTCCTTGCCGGTGCACATGCCTTCGGCGGCCATGGCCTGCTCCGGCCAGCCCCAGGGGGTCAGGCGGACAACCAGAATGGCGGCGAAAACGACAACCATCAGGGAAGAAAGAATTCCGATTATGCGATCGGTGCGTGATTTTTGCTCGGCCATTATGTGTCCAATGCCTTGAGAACGAGTGCGGGAACGAAAGCGGATACATCGCCGCCCATTTCAGCGATCTGACGCACAAGCGTGGCCGAAATATGCCGGACATGGGGACTGGAGGGCACAAAAACCGTCTGCAGATCGGGTGCCATCTGGGCGTTCATGCCGACCATTTGCATTTCATAATTGTAATCGGTGGTGTCACGCAGGCCGCGAATGACCAGTTTGGCCCCGACCGCGCGCGCCGCATGCACCATCAGCCCGTCAAAATCGACAATATGGATTTCGGTGTCATTGCGCTGGCCGATCGGGCCGACGGTCTGCTCAAGCAGACTGAGGCGATCCGGGTCCGACAGGAGCGGCGATTTACGGTGATGCGTGCCAACCCCGACATATAAAACGTCCACGAGCTTGCAAGCCCGCTCGATGACATCGAGATGACCATTGGTAACGGGGTCAAAGGAACCGGGATAGAACCCGACTAATCTGCTCATAGGCGCGGTTTTGTCATGCCTTTTGCTGCAAGGCAAGCCAGATACCGGCACCAATCAGAATAGTGCCGGAAACAAGCCCTGCCCGCTGGGCGAATTTGCCAGTGAACAAGCGCCGCGCGCCGCCCGCGAGCAGGATGTAACACGTATCGGTGATCAGCGCCGTCAGCACCCAGATCAGGCCCAAAAACAGTACTTGCGGCATGACATTTTCGGCCGGGTTGACGAACTGGGGCAAAAAAGCCCCGAAAAAGATCAGCGCCTTGGGGTTGCCCCAGAGGACAATAAAGCCATTGAGCACCTGTTGCCGCGGTTGCGGAGCGACTGCCGCAGTCGTCGTCAGATGCGGCGGATACCGGATGCTCTTGATGCCGAGCCAGATCAGATAGGCAGCGCCGGCCAGTTTGACCCAGTCGAACACCACCAGCATGAATTGCGAGACGAAATCGAGCCCGAGGGCCAGAATGGCGATCATGCTGAGCCGCCCGAGAAAAGCCCCCGCCTCCATGGCAAAGCCGAGTTTTGGCCCATGGCTGAGGGTGCTGCCGGTCAGGGCCGAAACCGTCACCCCCGGGGTTGCCATCACCGCCAGGGTGGCCAGCATGAACGTCATCAGGCCCGTGCCTTCAAGCAGCATTGGGTTCAACTCCGCCGGGCCAGGGCCAGCCAGACGCCGCCCGCCATCAGGATCGCGCCGGAAATGCGGTTGAGCCATTTGACGCGGACGGCCGTCAGCAGGTGCCGCGCCGAGCCCGCCAGAACGGCATAGGCCCCATCGGTGATGGTGGCGATAAGCATGAAGATCAGCCCGAGCACGACCACCTGCGGAAAGGCCGGGTGGCCGGTATCGACAAATTGCGGAATGAAAGCGCCGAAAAAGATCAGCGCCTTGGGATTGGACCAAAGGACCAGCATGCCCTGCAGCGCCAGCCGCCAGAGCGGTTTCGGCTTCACCGCTTTGGCGGTGTCCAGCTTGCCGGTCGCGCGCAGCATGTTGAACCCGAGCCAGACCAGATAGGCCGCGCCCACCAGTTTGATCCAGTCAAAGGCCCAGCCCATGAAGGCCACGAGGGTCTGCATGCCGAAAGCCACAACCAGAATCATCAGGAACACGCCGAGCTGGGTGCCCGCCACCACGGCCAGGCCCGCCAATGTGCCGCGCGCCAGCGCCTGGCCGGTGATAACCGTGACATTGGGCCCCGGCACGATGGCGAGGATGAAACAGGCAGTGCTGAAGGCAATCAGGGTGGTGACATCGAACATTTTGGCGGCTCCATTGCAGCCCGCCTAGCCATCACCCAACGGAGAGAAATTGCAAGCCCTGCCCTAGGATGCTCCTAGGCTTTTTATATTCCCGCCGCGCGTCAGCACGAGGGTGACCAACGCCAGTACCACCAGCAGCACCCCGCCGCACATAAAAGCCATGCCGGTGCCCCAGAGCCGGGCAATCAGACTGCCGATGAAAGGTGCCGACAGCATGATGCTCATGATCACCGCTTCCCCCGCGGCATGGACCCGGCCGATCCGGTCCGGCGGCGTCTCGCGCTGGATGATGCCGCGATACGGCACCAGCATGAAGGCGGTAGCCCCGCCCATCAGCGCCATGGCCAGATAAAAGACCAGCGCGGCAACGGGGGCGCCGGCAAGGGCCGCAGACGCAATGGCCATGGTGGTGATGCCGGAGAATGCCGCGGCGCTCATCATGGCGATCAGGGATTTTGCGGCAGAGAGCCGTCCGGCCAGCAATGCCGCCACCAGACCGCCCGCTCCCGAGGCCGCGATACCGAAGCCGAAAGCCGTTGCATCGAGGCCGAAACCGGCGGTGAGAAGCGCGATCAGCGCGTCATAGAGAAAGAAGGCGAAATAGGCGACGGCCGAGAAAATCAGGGCCGTCAGCATCAGGGTATTGCGGCGGAACTCGGCGATCCCGGCGGTCAGTTCGCTCCAGAATGGCGGCGTTGTACCCGCATCGGCTTTTGCGCGGGCCGGCAATTGCAGATTGACCAGCAGCAGCGCGGCGATGAGTGACAGCACGCTATTGAGGCCGAACACCATTTGCGGTGACAGGAAAGCCAGCAACAGGCCACCGAGGGCCGGGCCGGCAATTTTCGAGGTCTGGTTGATGGCGTGATGCAACCCGTTGGCGCTGCCGAGCAGGTTTTTGGGCGTACTGGCCTGAATGGCCGCCTGCCGCGCCGGGGTGAAGGCTGAATCAATGCTGGCCCGCAAGAACACCAGCACCAGAACCAGTGCGGTGTGCGGGGCAAAAACCAGTAACAGTGTGGTGAGGGCCCGGCCAAGATTGCTGAGAACCAGCGTGACGCGCAGCGGCACCCGGTCCACCAGCACCGCCAGCAAGGGGCCGATCAGCACATAGGGCAAGGTCAGCGCCAGGGCGAACAGGGCCAGCACAAAAGGCCCCTCGCCCCAGCCAAACACCAGCAAGGCAATGATGGCCGCATAATCGAGCCAGTCGGCCAGATCCGCCGGGGCCGAAGCCAGCGCCAGACGGCGCGGCACCGCAAGTGCCAGAAGCCCGCGATATCCCACGGGTTCCGGCACTTGGCGTTAGTTCTCTTCGGGTGCGGGACCGTCGCCTTCAGGCGTATCCGGCCCTTCAGGCGCATCGGGTGCATCCGGTGTCGCAGTGCCCTCGTCGGGACCAGCCCCGTCCTCGGCACCGATTTCGTCCTCATCGGGCTCCGGCTCGGAAATCCGTTCGACCGAGACCACTTTTTCGTCTTCGGCGGTATCGAGCACGATCACGCCCTGGGTGGCGCGGCCGGCAATGCGGATACCGTCGACAGGCACGCGGATCAGCTTGCCGCCATCGGTGACCAGCATGATCTGGTCGTCATTCTCGATCGGGAACGAGGCAACGATCGGACCGTTTTTCTTGGTGATCGACATGCCGGTAATACCCTTGCCGCCACGTCCGGTCACCCGGTACTCGTAGCTTGAAGAGCGCTTGCCATAGCCGTTTTCGGAAATGGCGAGCACAAATTGTTCTGCGGCACCCATGGCGGCATAACGTTCGGTCGGCAATTCGCCGGCTTCCGCCTCGACTTCCATCTCGGCATCGTCCGCCTCGCCGCGCATGGCACGGCTGCGTTTGATATAGGCGCTGCGTTCTTCCGGCGTCGCGTCGAAATGCCGAAGGATCGCCATGGAGATGATCTTGTCTTCATCGGCCAGATTGATACCGCGCACGCCGACGGAATTACGGCCTGCAAACACGCGCACATCGCCGACATTGAAGCGGATGGCCTGACCAAGTGTCGTGGTCAGCAGCACATCATCATTGGGGGAGCAGGTTTCCACCCCGACAATGCCGTCGCCGTCTTCAAGCTTCATGGCAATCTTGCCATTGGCGCGCACTTCAACGAAATCGGCCAGCGAGTTGCGGCGCACCGTGCCCCGTGTCGTCGCGAACATGATGTCGAGATCACCCCATGTATCCTCGTCCTCGGGCAAAGGCATGATCGAGGTAATGCGTTCGCCCTCTTCGAGCGGCAGCAGGTTGATCAGCGCCTTGCCGCGCGCTTGCGGCGCGGCCAATGGCAGGCGCCAGACCTTCATCTTGTAGGCAATGCCACGTGAGGAGAAGAACAGCACGGGTGTATGGGTATTGGCCACGAACAGGCGGGCAACGAAATCCTCGTCCCGTGTCGCCATGCCCGAGCGGCCCTTGCCGCCCCGGCGCTGGGCCCGGTAGGTGGAGAGCGGCACGCGCTTGATATAACCGCCATGGGAGACGGTGACGACCATCTCCTCGCGGGCGATGAAATCTTCATCGTCCATATCGGCGGCATAGTCGGAAATCTCGGTTTTGCGCGGGGTGGCGAACTGATCGCGCACCTCGATCAGCTCTTCGCGGATAATGGCGAGCACCCGGTCGCGTGAGCGCAGGATATCGAGATAATCGGTGATCTGCAGCCCCAGACCATTGAGCTCATCGCCGATTTCGTCGCGGCCAAGAGCCGTCAGGCGGGCGAGACGCAGATCGAGAATGGCGCGCACCTGCTCATCGGAAAGCACGAAGGTGCCGTCATCATTGACCTTGTGGCGCGGGTCATCAATCAACTGAATCAGGGATTCCACATCCCGGGCCGGCCAGTTGCGTTCCAGCAGGCGTTCGCGGGCGGTCGCCGGATTGGGCGATGTCCGGATGATGGAGATCACTTCATCGACATTGGCCACGGCCACGGCGAGACCAACCAGAACATGGGCGCGGTCGCGGGCCTTGTTCAGCAGGAAACGCGCCCGGCGTGTCACCACTTCCTCGCGGAAGTCGACAAAGGCGGAGAGCATTTCGCGGGCACCCATCAGCTCGGGCTTGCCGCCGGTCAGCGCAACGAAGTTACAGCCGAACGAGGTCTGCAGCGGGGTGAATCGATAAAGCTGGTTGAGAATGACATCAGCCACCGCATCGCGCTTGATCTCGATGACCACGCGCATGCCGTGCCGATCGCTCTCGTCGCGAATATCGGAAATGCCTTCAATCCGCTTCTCGCGCACGAGATCGGCGATCTTTTCGATCATCGAGGCCTTGTTCACCTGATAGGGAATCTCGGTGATGATGATGGCTTCGCGTTCCTTGCGCACTTCCTCGACCGCAACGCGGCCGCGCATGATGACGGAGCCGCGGCCCATCTCATAGGCCGAGCGGATGCCCGTGCGCCCAAGGATGATGCCCCCGGTGGGGAAATCGGGGCCGGGCATGATTTCGCAGAGTTCGTCGACCGTGATCTGGGCATTGTCCATCAGCGCCAGGGTGGCATTGATCACCTCCCCCAGATTATGGGTCGGGATATTGGTCGCCATGCCGACGGCGATACCGCCCGCACCATTGACCAGAATATTGGGGAAGCGCGCCGGCAGCACGACGGGTTCGGTTTCCGAACTGTCGTAGTTCTCGCGGAAATCAACGGTGTCCTTGTCGAGATCGCTCAAGAGCGACCCGGTGACCTTTTGCATGCGCACTTCGGTATATCGCATGGCGGCGGGCATATCGCCGTCGACCGAGCCGAAATTGCCCTGGCCTTCGATCAGCTGGACGCGGAGGGAGAAATCCTGCGCCATGCGCACCAGCGACATATAGACCGCAGCATCGCCATGGGGGTGGTATTTACCGATAACATCGCCAACGACACGCGCCGATTTACGGTAGGGCTTGTTCCACTCATAGCCCTGTTCGTGCATGGAATAGAGAATGCGCCGATGCACGGGCTTCAGGCCGTCGCGCACGTCCGGAAGGGCGCGGCTGACGATAACGCTCATCGCATAATCCAGATAGGATTTGCGCATTTCATCGGTAATGGAAACCGGGGCGATATCAGATGGCGGAAGCATGCCACCTACCTCATCAGGCGTATCTGTCACAGGGTTATTTCTTCTTTGTTTCTGCTCGCGCTTTTATAAGCGATTCCGCTTGAGAGCACCAATGTCACGTTACTGTGCCAGCCGGTGATTCTCACTCGTCCACAGTTCGTTATCATTATAGCGCAAAATATCCATCCCCGTCAGCCTTTCCGGGCCTCAAATACCCGTTAACGCGGCAATTCGGCGGCAAACGCTTCACCTTGATCCCGAATCCGGGCAAAAAAGATGCTTGCGTGGGTCCGCCCCTGTCAGTTCCGCCCTTTTGGGCCTTGTGGAGAGCCGTTACGTGTCAATTGGTTTTGGGTTTGAACGTCTCGGTTTGCTGACACTTCGTTATCCGCGGTTGATCGCCCTGGTGGTGATGGCGTTTACCGCGCTTTGCGCCCTGCAGATCCCCCATTTGTCGGTCGACGGCAATATCATGCGGATCTACCAGAATTCCGGCGAAATGTATGACCGCTATGAAAAACTGGCGGAAACCTTCGGCACATTCGAAAACGACGCCTATATTCTCGCCCGCTCCGATGATCTCGCCGATCCGGAGGTAATCGAGACCTTGCGCGAGCTGGCGTTTGACCTCGAGTTGAGCACCTATGCCGATGGCACGCTCTCGCCTTTTACCCTGCGCAAACCCGCCAGCGATGGCTATACCGTGCCCGCCGTGCCCGAACAGATGCAGAGCCGGGCCGAAGTCACTGCCGCCTTGCAGGACCTGCGCGCGAACGATCCGCTGATGCGCAACCTGATCCTTGCCGATTTGTCCGGCGTGGTGATGATCATGTTCCCCGACCGCGCCCGCACCAAGGGCGGGGGCGAACCGGCCATGCTGGCGGAACTGCGCCAATTGGTGGCCGATTACAGCAGCGACAAGATCAGTGTCGAACTCACCGGGCCGCCGGTGTGGAAGACCGAAATGCTCGATGCCAGCATTGCCGACCAGATCAAGTTCTCCATTGTCGGTTTCTTCGTTGGCGCGCTGATGTCGCTGCTGTGCCTGCGCAGTTTCTGGGGCGCGGCGCTGGCGACGCTGACACCGCTGGTTTCCGTAATCTGGGTGGCGGGCATTGTGGTCATGCTGTTCGGCTCATTCACCTTTTTGACCAATATTATCATCACGCTGGCGCTGGTGATCGCCTTTGCCGAGAGCATGTATTTCTGTTTCACCTGGCTGCGGTTGTGGCGCGACGGGATGGACCCGGACAAGGCGATTGGCGAGACCGTGCGCCGGGTCACCCCGGCCGCAGCCCTGACCACGATCACCACCATGGTCTCGTTTGGCAGCCTGCTGATTACCCAGGGTCAGGGCATTGAGGAATTTGCCATTTCCGGGGTGATTGCGGTGGCCATCACCTTCATCACCCTTGTCACCTTCATGCCGCTGGCGCTCAAGATCGCCATTCGGCTGAAGTTCAAGCCGCCGCAGAAAATGAGCATTGCCGTGGAAGCGCCGATCCCGGCGGCCCGGTTCCTGACCACCCGTTTTCACAAGCCGATTGCGATCGGATCGATCCTTGTGATGGTCGGCCTGTTCTATCCGCATTTCGCCATGCAACCGCGCTTTGATTTTCAGGACTTCCTGCCGAAAAATTCCGAGGCGCTGGCAACCGCCGAGGGCATTGACGAAGGCGTTGGCGGTGTCGCGCCGATCTATATAAGGGTGCCGCTGAAAGACGGGGTGGAGAATGTCACCGACGCCGATTTTCAGATCATCCAGAACGTGCACCGGATTTTGGAAAACAATATCGGTGAGGGCAAGGTGATCTCGGCGGCCAGTTTCACCCATTATGCCGATAGCGGTTTCAGCCGCGCGCAGATTTTCAACGCGGTCGGGCCGTTCCTCAAGCGGCGCTTTGTCACCGATGACGGCAGTCAGGCCCTCGTCACCGGCTTCCTGCCCACCATGCTGAAATCGGACCGGTTGCGCGAGATCGTACACAATACCGATGCCGAACTGGCGGCCGCTGGCATTGCGGGGGCCGAAGTTGCCGGCTTCAATGTGCTCACCTCGTTTGCCAGCACTGATATCATTGGCAGCCTGCGCAACGGGCTCAGCATCGCCGTTCTGGTCAATATCGTCATTATCGGCTTTGCTTTCCGCTCATGGCGGATCGCCCTGGTCTCGATAGTGCCCAATTTCCTGCCGATATTGGGCACCGAACTTTATCTCTATGTTTCAGGCGCGGGGCTGCAATTGACCACGGTGATCGCACTGACCATTGCTTTCGGGATTGCGGTTGATGACACCATTCATTTCCTCTCCACCTATGTGCGGGCGCGCGACGAAGGCCGTGCGCATCGCGAGGCCGTGGAATTGACACTGGAACAGATCGGGCCGGCGCTGGTCGCGACCACATTGATATTGTGCGCGGGGACTTTCATTGTGGTATTTTCAGCGCTGCCGCAGGTTGCCCTGTTCGGCACGCTAACGGTACTAACCTTCATTCTGGCATTGATCGGCGATCTGTTGATATTGCCGTCCTTGCTGATCGCCGGGGGGCGATTCTTTGGTCCAATAGGAAACGTCAAGAAATGACCCGCACCATTTTCCGCTCCGGTTTTGTTCTGGCCATTCTGGTGGCGTCAGCATGTGCCCTGCCCGGCCCCGCCATTGCCGCGACGGATGAAACCGCCCTGCTGCAATCCTATATCGGCGGCTGGAAAGGCCGGGGCACGACCCAATCGGGCGGCAACACGGAAACCGTGGTGTGCAAGCTCGACATCACCTCGGCAGCGCAGGCCAAGGTCAATTACAATGGCCGTTGTTCCCTGGCGGGTGCCAATCTCTCCATTGCCGGCACCATGGCCTATATCGACGCGCGCAAGCGCTTTGAGGCAGTGATGTCGTCGAATACGCCGTTCTCCGGCGTTGCGATTGGTACGCGGCGCGGTCAGGCGATTGATTTCAAGCTGAAGAACCGCGACCCGGAATCCGGCGCCGATTATACGGTGGATGCGGGCATTGCGCTCAAATCAGGCAATATCGAAATCGAGTTCTCGGTGACCGAAACCGCCTCGGGCCGCAAGATCGTCGCCACGGTGCCGTTCCAGAAATAAAATGATCGCTTGATCCGACGAAAAAAGGCGGCCCGAAGGCCGCCTTTTGCATTTTCCATAAAGCGCTGCCGCTCTAGAACGGGATATCGTCGTCCGAACCGCCGGATTCAAACGAGGGTGCACTGGAGGCTGGCCGCTGGCTTTGGCCACCGCCGCCACCGCCTTGCGGGCCGGAGAAACCGCCGCCACCACCGCCGCCGCCGCCGCTATCATCGCTGCGACCATCGAGCATGGTCAGGGTCGAATTGAAGCCCTGCAATACCACTTCGGTCGAATAGCGGTCGGCACCGGACTGATCCTGCCATTTGCGGGTCTGCAACTGGCCTTCAAGATAAATCTTGGAGCCCTTGCGCAAATATTGCTCGGCGACCCGTGTCAGGCCCTCGCCGAAAATCACCACACGGTGCCATTCGGTTTTTTCCCGACGCTCGCCGGTATTCTTGTCGCGCCAGTTCTCGGAAGTCGCGACGCTCAAGTTGACCACCTTGCCACCATTCGGCAGGTTGCGCACTTCCGGATCGGCACCCAGGTTCCCAACGAGTATGACCTTATTGACGCTGCCCGCCATCTTGCTTCCTTCCGCACATATTTTAAGGCTTGTTGCCCATCCTTACCGCATGGGCGTTGTTTTGTAATGCCTGCGCCCCATCACCAAACGCTTTATAGAAATCATCCACAGGCGGTTTGGCGCAAACAGCTTTGTTCCTTTTATGTTCTCACCTGTTGCCCGAGTCAAGCTGACCTTGATGCCTGCCGCCCATCCTTCGACAGGCTCAGGATGAGGTCGTGTGTGCCGCAAACACCAATCTCTCCGCTGTGCCGCAAACACCAATCTCTCCGCCGTCATTGCGAGCGGCAACGCCGCGCGGCAATCCAGAGCGAGACGCACGGAACACGCGTCACTTCCTCCTCCCTCGCGCATCTCCCCTTCCCCCTCATCCCGTCTTCCTTCTCCCTCGGGCCCGACCCGAGGGTCCATGCGATGTTGCCCAACAAGATGGATGCCCGGATCAAGTCCGGGCAAAAAGGAAATATCTGTCGCCGGCCCCTCATCCACAGACAAGAGACCCCCCAAAAAAACAAACAACGGAACCCATTCGGCCGCCGCGCGTCATGCTCCTGACAGCTTCTGTCACGGGCCCGAATTATAGCAATACACATGGAGACTTGACGATTTTGCGTCTGTTCTGTTTATGTTCCCCTACACGGGCGGCGACTCAATGCCTAGGTTTGCGCTATTGCGCGTCCCCCCGTGTTTCGTCGTCCACCCTATTATTGCTCTGAGCCGCCCTGCCGGCTCCAGAGGTTCGAGGTCATATGTCCCAGTCAGCCCATCAAAACCGCGAAATCGTCATCCGGGGTGCGAAAGAGCATAATCTCAAATCCGTGGATTTGCGGCTGCCGCGCGACAAGCTGATCGTCATGACCGGCCTGTCCGGTTCGGGCAAATCCTCCCTCGCCTTCGACACCATCTATGCCGAAGGCCAGCGGCGCTATGTGGAAAGCCTCTCGGCTTACGCGCGCCAATTCCTTGAAATGATGCAAAAGCCCGATGTCGAGCAGATCGACGGGCTGTCGCCGGCCATTTCCATCGAGCAGAAAACCACCTCGCGCAATCCGCGCTCGACGGTGGGTACTGTCACCGAGATCTATGATTATCTCCGCCTGCTCTATGCCCGTGTCGGCATTCCCTATTCCCCCGCGACCGGCCTGCCGATTGAAAGCCAGACGGTCACCCAGATGGTCGACAAGGTCATGGCGCTGGAGGAAGGCTCGCGGATCTATCTGCTGGCACCCATCGTGCGCGGCCGCAAGGGCGAGTATCGCAAGGAACTGGCCGATCTGATGAAGCGCGGCTTCCAGCGGGTCAAGATCGATGGCGCTTTCCACGAGATCGAGGAAGCCCCGGCCCTCGACAAGAAGCTCAAGCATGATCTTGAGGTTGTGGTGGACCGGCTGGTGGTCGGCCCCGATATTGCCGGGCGGCTGGCCGACAGTTTCGAGACCGCTCTGGGCCTCGCCGATGGCATTGCTCTGGCGGAATATGCCGACAAGCTGGATGCCGAGGGCAAACCGGAACGCATTACCTTTTCCGAGAAATTCGCCTGCCCGGTTTCCGGCTTCACTATTGCCGAAATCGAACCGCGCCTGTTTTCGTTCAACAACCCGTTCGGTGCCTGCCCAACTTGTGATGGTCTCGGCTCGGAACTCAAGATCGATCCGGAAATGGTGGTGCCTGACCCAAGCATGTCCCTGCGCGCCGGGGCAGTTTTGCCGTGGTCAAAAACCTCATCCCCCTATTACCTGCAGACGCTGGAAGCCGTTTGTGCGCATTTCGACGCCGACATGCGCACGCCCTTTAGCGAACTGTCGGCCGGGGTGCAGGAAGCCGTGCTCTATGGCACCGGCAAGACCAAGATCAATTTTGTTTATGATGATGGCTTGCGCTCCTACAAGACCACCAAGCCGTTTGAAGGGGTGATTGTTAATCTCGAACGCCGTTTCCGCGAGACCGAAAGCGCCGGCATGCGCGAGGAAATCGAGAAATACATGTCCTCAGCCCCTTGCGTCGCCTGTGGCGGTTATCGGCTGCGTCCCGAAGCGCTGGCGGTCAAGATTGCCGGCCTGCATGTGGGCAAGGTCACGGAAATGTCGATCCGCAATGCCCTCGCCTGGTTCGAGGCGCTGCCGACAGAGCTCAACCCGACGCAAACGGCGATTGGCGAGCGCATTTTCAAGGAAATCCGCGAGCGGCTGACCTTTCTTAATGATGTGGGACTGGACTATCTGACCCTCAGCCGCAATTCGGGCTCCCTGTCCGGTGGTGAAAGCCAGCGCATCCGGCTGGCCTCGCAGATCGGTTCGGGCCTGACCGGTGTGCTTTATGTGCTCGATGAGCCGTCCATTGGCCTGCATCAACGCGATAATGCCCGGCTGCTGGACACGTTGCGCCGGCTCCGCGATCTCGGCAATACCGTGATCGTGGTCGAGCATGACGAAGACGCCATCCTCACGGCTGATTACGTGGTTGATATGGGTCCCGGTGCCGGGGTGCATGGCGGGCATATCGTTGCCGAGGGCACGCCCGAGGATATTCTCAATTCACCGGACAGTTTGACCGGCAAATATCTCTCCGGCCGGTTGAGCATTCCCATGCCGGCCGAGCGCCGCAAACCGTCCAAGACCCGCAAGCTCAGCCTGAAAGGCGCAACCGGCAATAATCTCAAGAATGTCGATGTCGATGTGCCCCTGGGCCTGTTCGTTGCCATTACCGGCGTCTCCGGCGGCGGCAAGTCGACCTTGATGATCGATACGCTCTATCAGGCGGTGGCCCGCCGGCTCAATGGTGCCCGCGTCATCCCGGCGCCGCATACCCAGCTGACCGGCCTTGAATTCCTCGACAAGGTCATTGATATCGACCAGTCGCCGATCGGGCGCACCCCGCGCTCCAATCCGGCGACCTATACAGGTGCTTTCACCCCCATTCGCGAATGGTTTTCCGGGCTCCCCGAAGCCAAGGCGCGCGGCTATACGCCGGGGCGGTTCTCGTTCAACGTCAAGGGCGGGCGCTGTGAAAAGTGCCAGGGCGATGGCTTGCTCAAGATCGAGATGCACTTTTTGCCGGACGTCTACGTCACCTGCGATGTGTGCAAGGGCAAACGCTATAACCGCGAAACCCTCGAGGTCCATTTCAAGGGCAAGTCGATCTCCGACGTACTCGACATGACCGTTGATGAGGGCGTTGAATATTTCTCGGCTGTGCCCTCGATCCGCGACAAGCTGTTGACGCTGCAGCGTGTGGGGCTTGGCTATGTCAAGGTCGGGCAACCGGCGACGACCCTTTCGGGCGGCGAAGCCCAGCGGGTCAAGCTCAGCCGCGAATTGTCGAAACGGGCAACCGGGCGCACGCTTTATATGCTGGACGAGCCGACCACGGGCCTGCATTTCCACGATATCGCCAAATTGCTCGAAGTGCTGCACGAACTGGTGGCGACCGGCAATACGGTGGTGGTGATCGAGCATAATCTTGAAGTCATCAAGACTGCGGACTGGGTGATCGATCTCGGTCCCGAGGGCGGCGATGGCGGCGGCGAGATTGTCGGTATCGGCACGCCTGAGGATATCGCCGAGAATACCCGCTCCCATACCGGCCATTTCCTCAAGGAAGTGATGAACCGGCGCGGCGGGGCTGTGGCCGCTGCCGAATAAGGCGATTATAGGCCCCTGCCCTGTCAAACCGGTGATTTTTCCATGCGCTCAGCGCATGGGGGGAATGTGCTTGCCCGGCTAGCTGACCTTGGCGATTCGGCGCATCTTCTTGGTGTTACCAATCAAGAAGGACAAGACCCATGTTTGTGAGAGCCGTATGGCGCCTGGAGCGCCTGGTCAACATGAAGCAGACATTGCGGGAATTGCAGGTACCGTCCAGCCGTGAGGCCGACAGCCTTGGACTTTGCGGATCCGACTTCTCGAAAATGACCTGCGGACTGTTTAATCAGTAATCGCGTAACGAATACCTGCCTGAAGGTGGCGGCCGCCAATAACGCGCCGCCCCCACGCAGCAAATCTTAATGAAATCATAACAGCTTAGCACCCAGCCTTGCGCGTCGTGCATAGCGGACTTGAGAAAACAACTACTGCTCATTACTGACCCGATGCCCTAAATAGAGGCTGTCAGTTACACAAGGAGATTGAAATGAACATTCGCAAGACTATCCAGAAGTGGGCCGCTTATCAGCAGACCGTTCGTGAATTGAACGCTCTCGACAACCGCTCGCTCAACGACCTCGGCATCAGCCGTGGCGACATTCAGCGTATTGCTCGTGATCATGCCGGCGCTCTTTAAGCCCGGCATGTGCGGCCACATCGACTGCCTTAAACACCGAACACCCGCTTTCTCCTAAGAGAAGCGGGTGTTTTCTTTTCTACCATCCCGTTTTACTTCGCCAGCATTTCCCCATAGGGCACGCAAACGCTCTTGGTGAATGCCGGCCGCGCCAGAAGCCGCTGATGCCAGGCATCCACATTGGGCAAAACCGGCCGGTCAATATCCATCGTCGTCCATCTGTAAAGCGACGTCCCGGCCACAATATCCGCATAGCTTAGCGTATCGCCGGTCAGGAATGGCTTGTCGGCCAGATTGCGCTCGATGATCTCATAGGCTGCCACGGCCTTTTGCACCGCCGCCTTGAGCACCTCGGCGTCACGTGCCTGGGGTGGTGTGCGCACGAAATAACCAAATATCGCCAGCCACGCTGGCTGAAAGGTCGAGCTGGTCCAGTCGGTCCACTGATCGCTCGCCGCCCGTTGGGCCGGATCGGCATGCCAGAGGCTGTCCGTGCCATAGGTTGCCGCCAGATAGCGGACAATGGCATGGCTTTCCCACAGGTTCAGGTCACCGTCCTGAAATGCCGGCACCAGCCGGTTGGGGTTGAGCTGGCCATATTCGGGCGTATCGAGCCCGCCAAATTTGCCACCGACATCGATGCGCTCATAGGCGATCCCGAGTTCCTCAAGGGTCCAAACCACCTTTTGTACATTGCTGGATGTGGCCCGGCCCCAAAGTTTTATCATTTCCGCCATTGCAGCTCTCTCCCTGATAAGGTCGTGGCGACACATTTGCACGTTGCACAGCCGCCAAACGCTTGGTATCAGCGCGCCATGTCAAATGTCTCATCAAATATTGTTCATGTCATCGGCGCCGGCCTCGCCGGATCCGAAGCGGCATGGCAGGTCGCCGAATCCGGCGTTAACGTCATCCTGCACGAAATGCGCCCGGTCAAAAAGAGCGAAGCCCATTTAACCGAGGGCTTTGCCGAACTGGTCTGTTCCAACAGCTTCCGCTCGGATGACAAGGAATACAACGCCGTTGGCCTGTTGCATGAAGAGCTGCGCCGCGCCGGCTCGCTGATCATGCAGGCGGCAGATAAGCATGCCCTGCCCGCTGGCGGTGCGCTCGCGGTTGATCGCGATGGTTTCTCCGATTTCATCACCTCTGCCGTGCAGGGTCATCCCAATATCGAGATCCGGCGCGAGGAAATCACCGGCCTGCCGCCCGCAGAATGGGACAATGTGATCATTGCCACCGGCCCGCTGACGTCCGAACCGCTGGCCAAGGCCATTCAGGGGCTGACCGGCGTCGATGCCCTCGCCTTTTTTGATGCGATAGCGCCGATCATTCATGCCGACAGTATTGATCGCTCGATTGTCTGGGCGCAGTCGCGTTATGACAAGGTCGGTCCGGCCGGCACCGGTGCCGATTATCTCAACTGCCCGATGAACGAAGCCGAATATAATGCCTTCGTTGATGCGCTGCTGACCGGCGAAAAGCATGTTTTCCATGAATGGGAGAATGTGCCCTATTTCGACGGTTGCCTGCCGGTCGAGGTGATGGCCGAACGCGGCCGCGAAACGCTGCGCTTCGGGCCGATGAAGCCGGTGGGGTTGACCAATCCCCGGGACCCGGAAGTCAAACCCTATGCCATCGTGCAATTGCGTCAGGATAATGCGCTGGGCACGCTTTGGAACATGGTCGGGTTCCAGACCAAGCTGAAATATGGTAAGCAAGCCGAAATCCTGCGGATGATCCCCGGGTTGCAAAATGCCGAATTTGCCCGCCTCGGCGGCCTGCATCACAATACATTCCTCAATTCGCCCAAAGTGTTGACCGGGGATTTGCGCCTCAAGGCCGATCCGCGCCTGCGCTTTGCCGGCCAGATCACCGGCGTCGAAGGTTATGTGGAAAGCACAGCCATCGGTTTGATGGCGGGACGGCTTGCCGCTGCCGACGCGCAAGGGCGTGATCACAAGCATCCGCCCGGCACGACAGCCCTTGGTGCCCTGTTGCACCATATTACCGGCGGCCATCTGGAAGATGAATCCACGACCTTGCGCAGCTTTCAGCCGATGAATGTGAATTTCGGGCTGTTTCCGCCGGTGACCATCACCAAACCGGAAGGCGTGGCACGCTGGCGGGGCCCTGAAAAAGGCAAGGCCAAGAAACTCGCCATCACCAGCCGCGCGCTGGAAGATTTGCAGGCTTGGCTCTAGGTCATTTGTCTGGTGCGTTTCCGGGGCGAGAAGGCCATGAGGCCTATGGCCGAATGGCAAGGGATGGGGGTCAGAATGGTGCGAACACCGCGTCCATCCCCAACGTCATTCCCGACCCGATCGGGAATCCAGTGCGCCGCGTCGGCGGCGCATAGGACTTATTTCGCGGGCAGGACTGCCCGCACTGGTTTCCCGCCTGCGCGGGAATGACGGGTGACATAACGCCCCCCTCTTCCTTCTCCCTCGGGCTTGACCCGAGGGTCCATACGATGCCCGCCACCCCGAACGGATGCCCGGATCACGTCCGGGCAAAAAGGGGATGGGTTTGGGCTGGCAAGGGCCCCGAAACCCTCATCCTGAGCTTGTCGAAGGACGAGGGTTGAAACACCGAACCTGCCGCCCATCCTTCGACAAGCTCAGGATGAGGATGGGAGCGTAATAGATCCATCCCGCCCCGTCATTGCGGGCGGTAATTTGGAGAAGACCCGACACGCCCTAGCCGTTGCGCATTGACCACAGGGCTATGCGCAGGATAGCGCGCCAATCGGGATCCGGGGTGAGCGGTGCCAAGGGCTTGGCCGTCTTTGCGATATTTTTGAGCTGGGCACTGATTATCGGCGTCATGGCAAAGGCTGGCCGCACGGGCTTGGGCAAAAGCGCGATGGCCTTGCGGGCCGCCGTCAGATGTTCGGCCGCAATATCCGCAATCTGCCCCACGGCCGCATGGATCCCATCGGTCTCCTGCCCGGCGAACAATTGCTGCTCGGCCACGCCATTGGCCGCAAAGATGGACCAGGGCAAATAGATATGCCCGTGGGCAGCATTATAGCCCAGGGCGCGCAAATGCCCGGTCAGCGCGTGGGCAACGCCGAGGTGCCCCGCCGCATCGCCATCATCTGGGGCGGTGCCCTTGTTCAAAATTGTTGCCGCATACTGATAAAGCGTCGAATTCGTCTCACCCGCATAGCCCTCGAACGTGTCCATATCGGGCATGGGGTCCTGATAAAGATCAAAACGGCGGGCCGCGATCAGACGAACCAGCGGGCCGGTTTGCAACCCGTAGGTCTCGATGGCGCTGAACAGGGCTGCGGCAAGCGGGTTCTGGTTGACATTGCCATGCTCGTGGCCTTCGAGGGCATCCGTCCACCATTGCAGGCGAATTTCACCCGGCCCCGGTTCACTGACCCTTGCGGGGATGGCAGCCACATCGGCGCTGAAGGCATAAAGCGCCTGCACCGCATCGCGAGCCGGCCCGGTCAGCACCAGCGTCGAGAGATACCGGTCGCGGTCATGCTGCTTGAGAAAATCGGCGATATAGGTGTCAGCACTCATGGGCGACGGCGGCGGGGGCGCTCAACCGCCACCAGTGCTGCAGCAACCGCCCGTTTTTCGCCGAACAGCACATTATAGGTGCTGATGGCACTGCCGGTGCCAACCGCCTCGACAATCACATTCCGCTCGCGAAACGCCGCCCGGATTTCCGGGGCCAGCGGCGCGATATCCTCGCCCATGCCGATGAACAGCACATCCAGATCGTCGGCCAGCGCCAGAACCGGTGCCAGCGTTTCCAGCGTCACCTCGGCAGCAGCGGTTGCCGCCCAGGCATGCATGCCGGTGGGCAGGCAGAGGAGCGAGCCGCGATGCGACATTTCGGCAAAGCGGAACCCGCCATCCCCATAGGCGTCAATCGCGGCCTGATACGGATAATGTCCCGTTTCGGCCATGATCAGACTGCGGCACCATCGGAGCGTTTGTCTTCTTCCTTGACCACAACTTCCTCACGGGTCTTGAGCCCGAGGAACAACAGGATGGGCGCGGCGATGAAGATCGACGAATAGGTGCCGACAACAATGCCCCAGGTCATGGAAATGGTGAACCCACGGATCACTTCGCCGCCGAATATCACCAGGGCCAGCAAGGCGAGAATGGTGGTGAACGATGTTAGCGTCGTGCGTGACAAGGTGGCGTTGATCGAAAGGTTCAACAATTCCGCAATCGGCATCTTGCGGAATTTGCGCAAGGTTTCCCGCACGCGGTCATAAACCACGACGGTATCGTTGAGCGAATACCCCACAATTGTCAGAATTGCCGCAATCGAGGTGAGATTGAACTCAAGCCCGATCAGCGAATAAAGCCCGATGGTCAAAACCACATCGTGGAAGGTGGCGATGATGGCACCAACAGCAAACTGCCATTCGAACCGGAACCAGATATAGACCAGCACCGCACCAAGCGCGGCCAGAACCGCTATGGTGCCGGCAACCGCCAATTCCCCGGAAACAGTCGGGCCAACGCTCTCCGTGCGGCGAATGGTATATTCATCGGCTCCGAGGACCTGATTGACCTTTTCGACAGCTTCCTGCTGGGCGACATCGCCGCCCGGCTGGGTTTCGATGCGGATCAGCACGTCTTCGGGTGTGCCAAAGCCCTGCACCTGAACGTCGCCAAGCCCCAGTTCGCTCAACCGGCTGCGGATATCGGCAATGTCGGCAACGCCACTTTGCGCCTGCACTTCAATCGAGGAACCGCCCTTGAAGTCGATGCCGAGATTGAGCCCCTGCACGGCAAACAGGCCAACCGATGCCAGAGCGGCAATGACCGAGCAGGAAATCGCAATCTTGCGCCAGGCGAGGAACGGGATCTTGGTATGGTCCGGCACGAAGCGGAACAGCTGCAGTTTGATGGTTTTCGGCCGGCGCCAGGAATACCAGCGGCCGATGATGAACAGGGTCACCAGATAGGCGGTGAACATGGTGGTCATGATGCCGAGCGCCAGGGTGACGGCAAAGCCCTGGATCGGACCGGAGCCGAGGAAGAACAGAATGACAGCAGCGATCAATGTGGTGACATTGGCATCGATAATCGTCGCCATGGCGCGCTGAAATCCCGCCTCGATCGCCTGATAAACCGTGCGTCCGCTGGTCATTTCCTCGCGAATACGCTCATAAATCAGCACGTTGGCATCAACAGCCATACCCACGGTCAAAACGATACCGGCAATGCCCGGCAGCGTCAGTGTGGCCCCGAGCATAGAGAGCGCCCCAAGGATCAGGGTGACGTTGAGGATCAGCGAGATATTGGCGAATACACCGAATGTGCCATAGGCAATGATCATGAAGATGATCACGGCCGCAGCGCCAACAAATCCAGCCAGCAAGCCGGCAGAGACACTGTCGGCACCAAGGCTTGGGCCAACCGAGCGTTCCTCGATGATATCGAGGGTTGCCGGCAGCGCACCAGCGCGCAGCAGCACGGCGAGATCATTGGCGCTGGCGGGCGTGAAGCTGCCCTGAATCTGTCCGGTACCACCGGTAATGGCGGACTGGATCACCGGCGCAGTAATCACCTGATTGTCGAGCACGATGGCAAAGCGGCGTCCGACATTGCTCGAGGTGATTTCGCCAAAGGTAATGGAACCGCGGGTGTCGAACCGGAAGGTAACAATAGCCTGCGAGGTGCGTTGGTCAAAGCCGGGCTGGGCATCGACCAGCGATTCACCGCCGAGGGCAACATCTTCATAAAGCAGTTCGTTCCCGCCATCCTGGCTCGGCAGGATCATGGTGCCGGAGGGCAAGCCCTGCGCCTCAGCCTGCGCGGCGGTCATGCCGGGATAGACCATGTGGAAGGTCAGGCGGGCGGTCTGGGAAATAATGTCCTTCAAACGATTGGAATCGTCAAAACCGGGCACCTGAACGAGCACACGGTCCTGGCCCTGCCGCTGGATTGTCGGCTCGGTGGTGCCGAGTTCGTCAATACGGCGGCGAATGACTTCAATCGACTGGGAGACCAGTGACGACATGCGGGCGGCAATGCCTTCATCCGTCAGGCCAATGGTGATCTTCCCGTCGCTGGTCTCGCCAAACGAGAGCTCCTGGGCTCCAACGCCGGCAAAGACGGAATCTGATATGGAATTTTGCAGGCTTTCAAGCGCCGTGCGGGCATCTTCGAGCCGTGTGGGATCGGTAAGCTCGATGGTCAGCGTGGTATCGGAGGTGGTGATGATATTGCCGATGCCATTGTCATTGGCGAGGATCGAGCGCGCATCGCGGCGCACTTCCTTGATCCGTTCTGTGACAATATCGTTGCGGTTGACCTGCAATAGCAGATGCGAACCGCCTTGCAGATCGAGCCCGAGCACGATCTGCTGTTTTGGCAACCAGTCAGGCCAATTTGCCAACATGTCCCTGGACATAAGATTGGGCAAAGTGAAGAAAATGCCGAGCACCGCGACAATAGCGATGATCGCGGTGCGGAATGGCGAAAATTGAAGCATTTCTTGGTCCTGAGACTTGGTCGTTGGGGCCTGTTACGGCTTATTTGTTGTCGTTGACCGGCTCAGATTTTGAACGCACATCAGAGATCATCGAGCGGACGATCTTGACCTTGACGCCCTGGGCAATCTCGACTTCGAGGTCTTCGTTCTCAACAACCTTGGTGACCTTGCCGACGATGCCGCCAGTGGTCACCACGGTGTCGCCACGACGAACCGATCCGAGCATCGCCTGATGCGCTTTCATACGTTTCTGCTGTGGCCGGAAAATCAAGAACCAGAAAATTACGATCAGAATAAGGATGGGCGCAAGGCTGGTGAGAATATCTCCGGCGCCAGCGCCTCCAGCGGCCTGAGCATAAGCGGGCGTTACAAACATGACGGGGCTCCTTCAGGTCGTCTTGTCAACATATTGATGATTGCCCCATATAGGGCCTGATTGAAGATTTGGCTAGACTCTGACCCTGCCTGTAAAATCGGGCGGACTATACCTTTGGCACTTTTGATTTGCAAAGCCAAAGCTGGCCTTGAAATATAAGAGGAGATTGCGGGTGACTGAACGTGAGCTGATGGAAGAAATCGCGCGGTCCGTCGCCCGCATTGCCGAGGGTATCGATGCCCTTGCCGGGGTGCAAAAGACCGCCGCCATCCGCCTCACCGGGGCCGATGCCTATCACTGGGACGCCAGCACTCAGGCGCTTGTGCCGGTTGAAAAGGTCAATCGTGTACCGCTCGACCTGTTGCAGGGCGTCGACGATCTCGCCGAGAGCCTGTTGCAGAACACAAGGCAATTCGCGGCCGGGCATGGGGCCAATAATGCGCTGCTCTGGGGCGCGCGCGGCATGGGGAAAAGTTCGCTGGTGAAAGCGGTTCATGCCGAAGTCGCCCACACACTGGCAGATCGCGGCCAGCTGATTCTGGTTGAGATCAACCGGGAAGACCTCCCCACCCTGCCCCATTTGATGCGCGGTATTGGTGCGCTCGAGGCGCGTTTCATCATTTTCTGCGATGATCTGAGTTTTGACCGCGACGAGGCGTCCTATAAATCGCTCAAGACCATTCTCGATGGCGGCATTGAGGGACGGCCCGCCAATGCGCTGTTCTATGCCACCTCAAACCGGCGCCATCTGATGCCGCGCGACATGATCGACAATGAACGCTCAACCGCGATCAACCCCAGTGAAGCGGTTGAGGAAAAAATCTCGCTTTCGGACAGATTTGGGTTGTGGCTCGGCTTTCACAATTGCGATCAGCCGACTTATCTTGAAATGGTGCGGCGCTACGCCGCGCATTATGCCATCGATATCGAGGATGCAGCGCTGGTGGCGCGGGCCATTGAATGGTCTGCCATTCGCGGCTCACGCTCGGGGCGTGTTGCCATTCAGTTCATCCGGCATATCGCCGGGGAAAAAGGCCAGGCGGTCTAGCCGCCCGGCCCTGAAATTCTAGCCCGCCATCAGCGGTACAGGATCAACCGGTGTGGCACCCTTGCGCAGTTCGAAATGCAGCTGCGGACGGGTCACTGAACCGGTCATGCCGGCAAGGCCGATGGCCGAACCACGCACAACCGTATCGCCCTTGACCACGCTTGCCTGGGACAGATGGGCATAGGCGGAGACATAGCCATTGTCATGCTTGATCAGGATCAAATTGCCATAGCCTTCAACAGCGCTACCGACATAAATGACCGTACCGGCATCGGCGGCACGGACGGATGTGCCCTCGGGGACTTCAATATTGATCCCGGTGCCCTTGGAGGCCGCAAAATCGGCAATCAGCTTGCCACTGGCCGGCCAGCGGAACTTGCCCGCACCTGATGCAGGCTGGGCCGCTTCGGTGGCTTTTGGCTGGGTGGGGCTGGTATTGGCCATCTCAACCCGCTTCGGCTCAACCGTTGCAGGTGCTGTCTGGGTTGCAGGTTCGCGGGTGACGACCGCTG